>Ga0210059_1002537_pt1 | contig 28672 bp, 16 predicted proteins | sample Ectturendosymbi2_FD_188042 | JGI IMG/M metagenome (GOLD analysis project Ga0210059, IMG submission 188042) | Ecteinascidia turbinata endosymbiont from Florida, USA - Sample 2 (SPAdes) (version 2) | ecosystem: Host-associated > Tunicates > Ascidians > Unclassified | place: Key West, Florida...
CCCCCCCCTTCTGGATTTTGGCCCCTCCTTCTGGTTTTTGGCCCCCCCTGTTGCTAAATCCTGGCGACGGGCCTGCCTGTATGCCAACTGCAGTTTACAGACTAACTGGCGCGGCAGTTGTGCGCTTATCATGCTTAAATCAGATCGAGCAGATTCTTTAACGCATACTCAGCTGCATGACACTTTAGCATCCATGACCGAAAATGCAACGAAGCTAACGGAAAGTTGAATGTGAAAAGATGATCGAGCAACTGCCCTCTACCAACAAGTGCCGTTTTGGTATGGTTTCGTTTCGAACCGGACGGTAGAAAGCATTTAATAAAATGTCGTAACCAAGGCAGTAAAACTATCGTCAAAACCGTGTATCGGCGGTTAACAACCTTGGTTTTGTAAAAAACGAGCCTATTGGAACTATAACGACCTGACTGAGAAATTGGTATCTGACGAGGCGTTTACCGTCAGTGTTGAAGATACAGTTATGCGTTCATGGAAACATTTCAGTCCTGGCCGAGGTAGCGTAAGCTCATGACTTCTGATTTCTGTACACTGCGTTAAACAACAAGACCGTGTAAATTACGCTGCAGTTAAACTCAAAACGATTTCCTGAATTACCGTACTTAATCTTGCCATGACTTGGTACAATGCTTCAAAGCGCAATTTTCCGGATTTCGCACGCATTCGATTGAAACAGGCGATATTTTCTTTAGACTGCAGGGCATCGATGATGACGCCATATAGATAATTTTGCAAATTTGTTCGCCGCGCCCAGTTGTTATGGCGACCAGCTCATCGGGGCAGCAGAGTGTTGATCTCGAGAAGGAAGAATGCTTCAAACTATCAATAGTGCGCAGTGCCTGACTTTTTTCGATTGTTGCCTTTAGTTTCTGACAGACCTGTCGTCAACTAAATGCTTCGGTTTTTGCAAAGAAATGTTCACTTACAGCAGATTTTTCTAAGCAGCTTAGCGATATCACTATCTGCAGTTCGGAGAGGTTTTAGAGGGCCTTCAATTGGACCAAATGCGTTTTTGCAGAGCAGTTCAGCTTGAGGTCTATATTCGTACTTGTAGCATAGGGTTATTACTTGCTGAAAGGATTTCATACACTGCTGGTTTCGCACAATACGTTCGGTTTCGCCAAGTCTGCGAAGTTATTCATTGCAGTTTGTGCAAATGTTGGTGTCAAAGACTTTTTGCCAAAAAATTAGGAAAGTTTCGTTTGCATTTAAATTATACGTCTATGTTTCAATGCCATTATCAAAACTGTTAGAAAATGTGGATATATAGGAGGCCTCTACAGCTCAATACTAAAACAAATTATTAGCCAGGAGTTCAGATAAAAAGGAGACTGCTCTTTTTGACAGGTGAATATACGCAAACCTTAGCCTGTTATTGCACAAGTTTTCCGCAACTACGTGATGATGTCAACCTTGGAATCATTGAGAGAAAGTCTGCATTTTGAACGAGCAAGTGTTGAGGAAACAAATGCACAGTTAGTGGAAAATAAGTCACGAGAATATTTTCTCCGCCTTCACGGTGTTTGCATACGTCTAATAAAGTCTCAGTTTTAGTTGTACAATGAACTCGATTTGATCAGACTTTATGTTACAATTTGGTGCAATGTGTGTCGTAAGCTGTCTTGAATCAAGTATTTGCTGAAGCTTCAATGCACATTGAGGAAGAAAAATATGTGCATAAAAAGTTGTGGCTATAGAAAAGGCCACTTGGAACTTGCGTTTGGCTTAAGTTTCGGGTCTTCTGGATATTTATGACGAATGGTTGGAAGATCGATTTTTTATTCAATTAACGCTATGTCAGTCAGACCCTTGGCAATAAAATGTTTACTGAAGTATGCAAAGCCATTGAATAGCGCAGTTGAAATCTTCAGCATTCTTTGGAACTTGTGTGGCTTTGCGTCACAATAAAACCTGAATTATTTTTGGTTATATTTGCAGTAATAACCCTGTCTGCTCTGATGCTTCGGTGCTTGTGGCGCCTGTAGAAATGCATTAAATGGATTTCTTCCTGGGTTTACGTGCAAATTATCGCAAGTCCTCAAGCGTAATAGTTGGCCGAGAGTGAGTTTTTTTTGCTGCAAAGGAGATAAGCTTCTCCCAGAATTGCGTTTTCGTCTTCATTAAAGTATTACCTCCGTCAATCAAAACACGCTCGTGAACCTCGGGTAGACGTGGTGCTTGTGGTAGTTGCGTCAAGACCTGCGGTTATTAATGTGACATTTTGTTGTCGGTTTCGCAACGGCCAATTTTCGGGCGAAAATTCCAGAGGTTGCATTTACTCAGAGCGTAACCTTAACAGAGCTGTTTACTTGGAAATACCATTTAAGCTGCCGCTGATTTTGTTCGGTTTCCATAAAATTAGGGCTGCCGATAGACTTAAAGCTGGATACTAAAATTGTGTGCTGACGTTTCGGCCTGCTTGCCGCAAGATTTAGTATACGTTAAAATAGCAAAATGTTGTTATGTGGTCTCTACTGAATTAGTCATAAAGTCAGCTATAGTTGGGGTATGGTTTGTTGAAAATGATAGGGCAACCTTCCAGAGATTTTTCTAAATGTGAAGATGCTGTTGTGGTAGAATAAATATGTATTCTCATTCGATGAATTGTAGGGTTTACAGTGAAAATAGTATTTTCGTTGATGCGCTTGATGTTGTCTTTTAACAAGCCATTGCTATCGTTTTAGGATCGAATGACATTTTTCGTTGGCAGCTTCTGAAAATTACCTTGCATCATTGGTGATAACTCAAAACTAGGGTCGAAACAGGGTTATTGACTTCATGCTTTTCCAGCTGACGTTCACAATTATTTCTCAATCGGTCTGCAAATAAGCGCTTGCAGTTCCACAAACTCACATTTCACCACCAGCAAGCTATCGAGCGACATGTGTCCTAGACGGTTTCATTACGCAGTGATCTCACGATGACTCAATTTCACATTAATGCGTGGTGGTTTGGCAAATTGCACGCAGGTACAAAGGATGCGCAGCTCAAGAAAGTATGAGAAACACTGGACTTTCGCCGGAGACATGAGTTGACATATACAAACTGTTAAATTTTTTATGTGCACTGAGCATTATCTATCGAGCAGAAAAGTACTTGAAAATGCAAGGCGCTTGATAAATAAAAATACCGGCATTTTTTGTATTTTTTTTCCTGAGTACTTTACACAGATCAATCAATATGACGATTGATTTGGTGTTGTTTCCAAATATACATGAAACAAATTGAGACAATACATTGAAAAGTAACCTCATGACATAAAATGAGTTAAAGCTTTCTGTTAAAAAGGAAGGATTTTCGCAACAATAGCGAGAGAAGATGGCGTGTAGTTTGAAATCGGTATGAACACCAAAAACAAAAAAATTGAATATTGAAGGAACGCTTAACTGGATACGCTTTAACGTCACTTTATGAATTTACAATTGCAAGTAAAATGCAGTACTTCACCAAAAGGCCGTTACAGTTCACGAAAGCGATTTGTATGAATAGAAATTCTCGATAGTTTATGTATCAGAAACAGTGGCGTAACTGACAGGGGCAGGGGTGCGCGCCGCTCCCCCCTGGCAAGCTAAATAAAAAAATGGGGCCCCCTCAGAGATTTCATGAACTGCAGAATATGAAAGCGCTTCTACAATTTTGGAAATCTGTTGGTCTTGACATTTCAAATACTGAGATAGTGCAGTGCGTAGCAAACCAACAATCATCAAATGAATCGTAAATTCAAAGTTGTTGCAGCGGCGTGCTTTGTACAATACATCATCTTGAACCTGCATGCTGTGTGTGACGTAATATTCGCCCGTAGGTGTATAACTTTGCCGCCATTTGCGGCCATTATACTCAGGGATGTAGTGCTGACAAAAAAGATGTGGGAACACACCCAAAAAACTAGCCATTTTAAAACAGCTCCAAACTCATTTTAAAGCAAAACATGAAAAAGGTGTGGGAACGCCGTTCCTACGCGTTCCTGCCCCACTACACACCTGAGTATACTTCAACTTGTGTTGCAATATGTGATGGAGTTGTAAACACGTTTATGTCTGAAAGCTGTCGTTTACTTTTTCTTTAGATTAGGGGTTCCCAACCTTTTTCTTACCATGAACCCCTACAGCATTTCAACAGACAAGGATGTACCCCTTCAGAATTTTGACAGATGAACATGTACCCCTAAAACTCCTTATGAAAAAATATTCTCATGATTTTTCACAGATATATTTAACAATATACATATAGTGACTTTTGAAAACAATATTAAGTGATATATGTATAAAGATTTGAAAATGAACAAGTAAATATATTTTTACCTTCTATTGCTAATCTTAAATGTACCCCTTCGGATAGGCAAATGTACCTCCAGGGGTACATGTACCCCAGGTTGGGAACCCTGCCTTGTGATTAGAATACAATCACAAGTGACCTTGTGATTAGAATACAGAGAAAGTTGTGTAGTGACACTACAACTTCCATTTTTGTTTTTGAAAGTCAATTAACAAAGTTGTCCGAAATTCACCGCTGGAAGTTGAACGCAGCAGCGGTGTTGATTTTAGCATCTCGGCTGAAGGTGGTAACTTCGTTTTCTGGCCATCCCAGCGGGTAACACGGCTTTCGTCTGCACAGCACACCTCCTTGAAGCGAAGTATGCGATTAGGCCCATAGTATTGGTCGCGACCCAAACAAGGGTTGCGATTTCGCGGAGCCAGAAAATAGATTGCGCCGAGGCGATCAAAAACCTAAACCTGGGTTGTAATTTTTCAAACTTGTCTGTGTCTGTTTGCAGTGTAGCGTAAGCCCTTGTGAAAAGAGTAGAATGCTGACATTGAAAACGAACTTAGCAACCTACTGCCAAAAATCATCCATACGATCAATATTTTTGTCGTACGTTGTTTGAGGCGTGGGTCGCAAGATGTTCACCAAACTCAGATTTCAATCAGGCTCAAAAAAGTTTTGGAACCGCTGGTTAATGAGTATTGCGAACGCTCTACATGGCAGTTTGGTACTAAAGTTATCAATAAAAAATCTTGGTGTGTGTGTATCCCATCTCTTCACTTGGTGATCTTTGTAATGTTGATTATGCAGTACAGATTGCAGTTTTGACAACGAAATACGAATATCTGCAACATAAATATACGAAGTAGGAGTAAAGATGAAATCTCGTGCTCAAAAACGTAAAGAGTAAGCACAGCAGCAAGTTCAAAGCTCTGCTGCAACGTACAGAGAGCCGACGGATTTTTTTGTTGTTTCCATCACCCCTACTAACAACGATTTAGCTGAAAATGCCTGTAATGCTTTGCTAGTAATTATCCAACTTCAAAGACAAAGTTTTCTTGACTTTGCTGCTGCAAATTTATTGAATATTTCGTCAGAAATGATACAATTTAAAAGGTCACATGTATTTTCACCTAGGAAATGTCTAACACCATAAACGTTGCGGAGATGTTCCACGTCAGCAATTTTGTGATCTGAATTTCGACAATTTAATGTCCACGGAGATATTTAGTTTATGGGTCAGGGGTCAACTTAAATAAAAAAAACACATGTAGCAGTAACTGAAAAGTTCTCATTTATGACTAGTATGCTCAATGCGGTTGCACAGTTTCAATTAATATCTTGAAAAAGTAGTCAGTATTTAGGTTCATTAATTCTTTTGATAACTCCTTCACCCCCGCCGTGTTGAGGATATGCCTAAGCAAGATACGCAATTAGATTGATTTTATAATTAATGCCAACCGTCAAATCGTGCAATTTAAATGAATACAAATGGTTGTCCGCCTCATGCTGAAAATATCTCGCAAAAACATTTGATACCTTGTTCAAAACAATTTACATGCTTTTGTACACCACTAAGCATCTAGATCCGACATTTGTAGCCATTTACTTAATTCAGAACTTGATGTTAAACTGTCTCAATTTTTCTTACCACTGCCGGATTACTATTTGATGATAAGTGAAAGTAGGTGTAGCTGGTGCGCTGTTTCGGTGTTTGGCATTCCCCTGTGTTCATGGGCGTCCGCAGGGGGGACAAACTGGGAAGTTGCCACTACCTGGAAATTGGGACTAAGAACCAAATATTTCTAGAAAACCTTAAGTCAGCAGCTTAATTCACTTAATGCTTGCAATGACAGTTTTATTTTCCGATATGACACTCACACTGCGCAAGAGCCGGGTTCACTGTTGTGTTGTCATGCGATTTTGAGCTTGCAATTCACTCATGTCTGCTACATTGCCTACGGAGGCAGGTTGCGAAACTTGGGTGCGGATGGTTCTAAAATGGCCTTCGTTGCGTAACAGTAACATGGCAACAAAGCTTCACTTCAAGTTGCGGTAGTAGGCCTCAGTGGCGATTCTAGAATGAAAAAACTGGGGGAGGCATTGCGGGGCCAAGGAAAAAAGTAGGGGGGCAACATAATTGTCTCTCCTGCATGGTGATTTTCCGTGGTAATGAAGGTTGATTTGCTATGATTAACCCTATCAAACAGTGGCGATTCTGGAATTAAAAAGCGGGGGGCCACTGCAGGGTCAAGGAAAAAGTAAGGGCGCCAACATAAATATCTATTTTGCATGGTGATTTTTCGTTGTTTTCAAGATAAAGTTGCTATGATTAACCCTATCAAGCCCAACATAGGCTTGTGAATATCGTTAAATATGAGCTAGCGTTATTTTCCACCAGAGATACCTAAACGCCACTGTAGATGCAATCGCACATGTGTCTTACTTTGTCGAATATTCTGTGCTAACCATGCAACTTCAACAGCACTACACATGTAAAATGAAACACCATTTCCTGTACACAATTGTGCCAACACCACATGAACGAAAACAGCTCTACGAAACTGAACACAATTCACATGAAAGCGAAATTGTTCTAACCACGAATTCCATCTTGACACAGAGACAAGTAGGCTGCTGATAGCCAACTGGCTTCATCAAAATATTCTTACTACAAAGCACATAAAAATGAACCATCTTCCAACGGATTGGTGACTACTGACTAATCCGTTTTTGTGGTAGTAGCTTATGGAGATTTTGTGATTGTGGTGTGACCATAACAATGTTATGCGACTTCTTACTATTACGAGTGTCATGCCCATCTGCAGCGTGGATAGGGTGAGGTCTATTCAATGCAGTATGCAGTTAACAGCTGCGAGGTTTCGGCAGCACCTACACCTAAAGTAGCATAGCAGCGTCGCAGTTGGATAGGTGTGCATCGGCGTTTAGGGCGTGTACCTGATAGCAAGATGTAACACCAGGCGTGAAACTTAGTTTGCAGAATCTTCCCAACAAAGTCGTTCATTTTAATCCTCACACTGAATTTCCTCTGACTTATCCTCAAAAGCTGACTTTTCAACCCTGCGTTGATTTATGACTGTCTTGTCATAAGCGAAACACGCACTAACTCAGAACCTAATAAGATTCAGACAAATAGACAATGAGCAATATAATTCCCACACAGATCCCTGCACAGTCTACGTTAGAATTTTATATCATCATCACCTCAATGTTACTTAATCCTTCGATTATCACGTCGACTGTCAAATTCATCAACGAAATCACCTAAATCTGTTTTTCAGTTAGTACTTTTCTATTGAAAGTAGATCAATCAGGGGCAGATTTAGCTGATGTGAGGCCCTAGGCTAACCCTGTTTTGATGGCCCCTCTCCCATTTTTACGAGGAAAAAATGGAAAAGCGTTAATCAATTTACGAAAGCCGAAAATGACGATATCGGCGCTCTAAATTACGGTCAATTTACTGAAAACCAAATGAATAGTAAATACCAAAATACACGCTAGGTGAGGGTCCGGTTTTTACATTTAGCTTAGTAGGGAGGAGGTTCGCACCCTTGCCCCAGCCCTCCGTCAGTTACGCCACTTATCAGGTGCATTTCAAACACGAACAGCCACAAGTTCTTAGCCTGATTCACTCGCAACAAACTGTACAATCCAGCAAACGCAAGACGCAGCCAGCGTGCATTGCGTATATCGACACAATAGTCGGCATCAGTGTTGCCACTTCTGATGTTTTAACATCAGATCTGATGTTTTGAGAGAAATTTCTGATGTCGGATGTTTTGGCGACAAATCTGATGTTGAGTGGGCAGTTGTTGTTGTTTTCCACATTTCTTCTCTTTCTAGGTTGAAAATAAGTTAGATTCATACATAATTTTTAAGTTTCTTTCATCAATTTCTCAAGTCTCAACCTTGTGTTTGTTTAGTTGACGTTCCAAAGTGAAGATGCTCCAAACGCTGCGTTGAGAATAATTTTTTTATGTTACGCACGAACGACTTCTCCATTTAGTGACGACACTTTAAGACAGTGCTTCTTAACCGTTTCTATACCACGAAACCCCTAAAGTAATGGTCCTTTGTTTCTAGCCCCTGACATTAAATAAGTTGTAAAAACAAGTGTATTTTTTGGTAAATTTTTTGATCAAACTTTCCATTTTGTGGAGCACATAAAAGCTCGCGCTCTCCTGGAAATTTATTGACGTCCCCGGGGAGGCGTGCCCCCTGGATAAGAACCACTGCTTTAAGACAATGAGGTTCATCGCGCTTTGTTAGGTATTGGTAAATGGAAGTATTTAGCTCAGGGGTTCTTAAAGTATTGCTTCAATGCCTCCAGGGGTATTGAGATTAGACGTTGGGGGTATTCAACAATGTATTAACACTCAATCATTACATTCGTTTCAGCAATCTGGCAACACCGTACCCATGTGAAGCAGAAAATTAGTGCTGATGAATGTGATGCAGCCTTTGCATTGACCTTTTTCCTCACTACTCCAGTGACAGAGTATTTCTTTGCCAGTTCTGTTTTGTTTCTTACATTTTTTGTTATTAAACTGTTGAAAAGAGGTATCCACATTGGCGCAAATTTGACTTGATTAGGGGTATTGAGGCGTTGAAACTTTAAGGACCACTGATTTCGCTTGTATGAAACTGTAATGCAAAATCTGATGTTGAAGAAGGTGATAATCTGATGTTGACGAGACTGACCTCAGTGGCGGCATGCGGCTGGACCAACCGTCATATTGAGATTCATGGAAATTTGTTGGAAGACTCTGGCGTTATCACTATGAAATCTGAATGGATGGATAACACTAAATTACATGAATAATCCTGACAAAATTTTTTCATGAATATTTACTGAAATGATCGTATACCGACAGTGTACTCTATGCGTAGCCTACCACAGCTTGTTGGAGGCCCCAACAGCCTGTTGGTAGATACTGCCCTGAGATCAATGTTACCCAATCTTTCACTGGTCATGGAATTTCTGGGAAATGTTTTCACTAATTTTATTTATGAAAAACTTCTCTCGCATTAAGCACTGGTGACGGGAAGAGTTACAGCTACCAGTAACAATCAAACTCAGCCTTGTAACTAGCTATACACGAAAAAAACTTGTTCGTTCAGGCGATATAGGCAGCTTCGACTCCTTCCGAAGCAAATTCTTTGTCAAAGTTATTTCACGTTCTAAATCATTTCCACTAAATAAATATGAATTGCGGATTATTTCAAGTGTTTTTCTGATAGAAATATTTTATCTCTGGGGAAAAGAGCTGAAATACGCGAAAAATTGCTTCTGAATCATTACAGAAAATCCACAACAAAATTCTATGAGGTTGCAGGACATGTGGGTAGAGCTAAGACTGTAGTCACGAACCACTTACGTAAGATGTTTCCAAGTCATGTACACAAGGCAGCATAACGCAATAGAGCAGCCAGAATAACTTCAGATAAATTAATGGAAAACAATTCTTAATGCTTTCACAAACCTTTTGGTACTGGAACAAGCAACAATCTGCTGACAATAATATAATCCAGTTCCATTTCATACTGAAATGCACGAAAGATCAATCTTCCCATTTCTGCGACTACTTAGTTTCAAAATGAATTTTTCAACACCACGACCGCGGTCTGACTAAATTTCACGCAGGATCCTAGCAACCATTGGTGTGTGTCGTCATAATCAACTTTATTTACCCGACCGTCAAAAACAATAACACAGCTTATCATGCATTTGGGAAATATTGAACGCAGGCTAGAGGTTTTTCTAAATTATTGTTTAAAATATTGCTGGCCGAAGGTTATCTGCTGTATATGTCTACCAAACTAACTTAAACGGGAAATTAAGAAAAAAGCTGGGGTGGCCCAGCAGGGAGCCAAGCAAAAATCTGGAGGGCCATGGCCCACCCACGCCCCCCTTTAGAATCGCCACTGGTAGGCCTTTAGCCGCATGGGACTGTTGAAGATATCTGTGGCAGGTAATGCAGCGAGACAATGACTGCTGATTGCAGTAAGTCACGTACTTTTATACGATGTGAAAAGAAGCATTGCTGCCAACGAAGCGCATTTTTAGGACTGTCGCCGTAACATGGGTCATTTTCTTTGTGGTGTAGAAAGGGAAAGCATCATGTTAACGCCCATTTGAATTGTATCATCAGCAGCCTGAAATGGGCAAGCAAAATGTCGACTGCCGATCAGTGGAAAAACTTCTGTCAACGCCTATGCCTGTGTTGTTTATGTTTATAATGAAACATCTGTTTCGTACTGTGCTATAAATTACCATTTTTGTGTTATTCGAGTATCCTTTGTTGCAATCTCTTGGTTGCCATGTCATTGAATCTGCGATTCACCACGAACCGGGTGTGCATGAAGACTTACACCAACGCATATGTGGCGCGAACATGCGAAGACTAAAGCCCTTTGTGCGTTTCTATTTCTCAAACAGCTTTGTGTGCTCAACGGTCACAAATGATGTGCGTCGGCACGTACAGTTTACTCTGGAAAACCTCTGCGGGTCTGCGCCCTGCGGCAGACATAAATGGCGTCAAAGCGTGTCGTCACTACCGCTTAACGCAGCAATACGATTGGGCCGGGCAACTGGCGTTGTAGAGCAATGTATGCCTTGCTATTGAGATCTATGCTTTCGAACTTATCAGAAACTTTTGTAATCTGGGCAGTAGAGAAAACGCACCAGTGTAAGTCGTGAATTTCCAGACGTTCTTAAAGTCTTACACCATGAAACCAGGGGTACCAACTCAGACGGAGATGCGTGCCCGAGTTCTTTATATGATATAGTCCCATCTGAAATAGTCCGTGTCATAAACATGGTCAAATTATTGCAAAATGTTTTCAATCAGACAGTAACACAACAGCAGGTTACTTGATTTGTTATAGTTTCTGATAGCAGTCATCAGCGTGTGAATAAACTTTCTGACTTAAATTATTACGACATAAAGGCGAATCATTGTGGTTTACGCCCAATAGAAAAAAAACTTTCAGCTAAAATAACCGCTCGCGGGTCATTTTCGAACCTGTGGCATGTCACATTCGGCACGCTTGCCCACTGGACAGCTGTATGCTTCAGGCTGTTCTGAACGGGATCAAAAAGTGTGAGCAGAACTTTTTCACTTTCCTTTAGCTAGTATTCAGACTAGTTTGAAATTGAACCATCTTTTCTGCATCTCGTGAATGCGTCCGAAGTCTTCGAGAAGATGGCAATCTGTTCAATGCGATGCCAAAAACAATATGCGCTTTCGCCAGAAGGAAAATTGAAAATTCTCGAAATAATATTTGGAGCTTGTTGCTGGGGCATCATGTACTTTGGTGCAGGTGAGAGATGTTTACTAAGTGTCTGTATTGGGTAAATGGTATAGCTTCTATGCAAACAAATCACTCCAGCAAGCTGTCATGAACCCTAGCACTGTAACGGTAGGTTGTTATAAAAATTACGGACGCAGTTGATGGAGCTAAAAACCCTAATCTCATGTGATGTTTCGTTAGTTTTACCACAATGGTAAAGTAGAGAAATGCTTGATTGTACTTTTTTTGTTGTAACATGATACCTTCAGATACTGCACGTCAACCCAAGCTATGAAATGACAATACACTCGTGAAAGAGCAACACGCAAAAGCAAAGTGGCGACGACCGCTTGAGGACTGAACTAAAACTTACACAGAGCTTCGATTTAACCCCGTGTATTCATTCTGCTGTATAAATTTATGTATTCAAGCTACACGTTTGTACATCAAAACCCCGCGTCTTTCTTTTACTATAGTGGCACGTACAAGCAAAGATATTCCTCAAGTTAAAGGTGAAACTCTGGCTCTTACACTTGTAACACTACCGGTGTGGATCCTGACATTCAGCAGCTACATTGTGATGTTGTTCATCAAGCCAAGTCGGCGAATGATCACGATAGACAATTTTTTTAACGCGCTGTACGCAGTGGTGTACGCTGCTGCAGCGGGAACGGCTGTGAGTTCACGAGATTTCGTCCAGGTGTGTGTATCTGATGACGGCAGCGTTGTGGACGATCAGTTTTGCGACAAACCACTTTCGCTGAAGCTGAGAAACGAGGGACAAAATTTGGCGCTGGTGATTTTGGGGTTAGGCGTGGCGACGATCTACTTCAGCCACTGGATTTTAGTGACCGTGAGGCTGTGTATGTCCCCAGTCGCGTTCGACGAACACACAGTGGACTTTCAGCCAGTGAGCGCGAAATAAGCATTTCACGCTTTTGCATCTTGTACGGGTAGTTGTGACTTCTTCATTGTTCGCTTGCTTAACTTGCCTTTCTCACTGAACATCGTTGTTTCACTTTCTTATATTTCAAGCGGTAAAATGCCTTTATCTTGTTGCACGTTACACGCTTCACTTTTTTATCGTTGTTTTCCATATATTGATTTGCATTTCAAACTCATCGTGCTCAAGTTTGTTTTTTCCATAATCCCCAATTTGTACGGAGTTATGTTGCAATCAGAGAATGCCTTTTCATCGCAGTAGCTTTTTTACCACGCAGCTTTTTAAAGAGTTGAGAAACCAACTAGGTGAAGGACGGAAACTGCTGCTGATTGCCTAGAGCAGTGGTTCTCAACCGAGAGCAACTTGCCTCACTGCAGGTGGAAATGTACCCAAGGGAAGAGTTGAGGAGGAAAATAAATTATTTTAAGATTTTTTAAAAATATTTGCAGCAATTCTAATGTTTTTCTTTTTCTAGCATACCAGCCAGCTGCTAGTATAATAATTACTGTGGATTCTTCGCTTGGCTGCATTTCTAGAGTAGTCTAACCTGCTAGGTTTAAATTGTAATGGCAGGCAATTTTGTATTGGGATGCAACATTTGTGAAAAAGTAGAAAGATGGAGAACGTGAGCAATTGGTTTTCTTTCATGCTGCATGCTATGAGTGGATTTTTTTCTCGCTAACCCTTGGCGCTTCCATTCCAGGCACGTCGCCATGTTTTGGTTGATGGAGGGCCAATAACAAAAGAAGGCAACATAGAGCGAAAGGTTTTGTAAATATCACGAAAAAGATCAGCAACTTGCTCAAATGGGGAGAACCAAATGTCACTTGGTCGAGCTAGCACCAAGGGCGGTCCTGCTCCACTCAGAGCGAATTGTGAAAAGAGAGAAGGTGACGAGAAATGCTGGGTATTTCAAAATCGAAAACAATACTTTTAGGTCGATTTCATGAGATTGCTTGATCAAGGCATTTTGTAATAAAGTGATCTCAGCAAACCACAATCAAAACACATTTCTAATGGATAACTGTTCGCAGGTTATTTTAAGACATTATGAAAAATTTAAGAGTTCTTTTAAAGTACAGAGAAAATAATTATTTCTGCAAATACAAGCTTCATGACTTCAAAATGAATGATAACGACGTGAAAATCACGCGAATCGTAGCTTTCAATTTTTTATGCCGTATTTTCGATTAGTTGAATGTTATCAATATTTGTGACAAGGGATAATTTTGGACTTCGCTGGTAAGTTCATCTATAGACTTTATAAGTATGGGAAGGTCATCTTCAGAAAAAAATCTGAATCGTTTGCGACTGATAAACATCAGTGGACCATAACAGTGTGAAGTTGTGGACCATAACAGTGTGAAGTTGACCCTAACAGTTTTTCCCGGTGTCACCTCAGGAAAAAGCCCGGTTTCACTGCTTTCACACATATTGAGCACGCGCCACTAAGCTGGTACGTATATTTAAATTCCCGGTGGGGTCGTACCAAAGGTTTGTAAAACGATGCTTGCGACCTGTGCAGTCTCACGCTCGGCGTTGATGGGTGGGTGCAAGGAAACGATTCACGCGCGGTGCTGCCGTTGACTTGCCACCAATGCAGCATTCACCACGAAAGTAGCCGCGTACCCCCTGGCCCAAGCGAGCAGAGATGGGCGCCGCAGACCACTCGTGACACTCCAGGAAGAGTAGAAAGCAACTTAGCAAACGAAACTGACCTGAAATGCATGCAAAAGGGCAGGTTTGTAACAGATGTCCCTTCCCAGCTTACTACCCGCCACACACCGTAGACGGTGATGATGAGCAGTCACTGAGATTGGAAGTTTTTAATTATATGCTGCACTCCAAATCGCTAGGGTATATATTCGCTCGTGGATAATTAAAGCTGTTTATCATCGAGGTTCATGCGCTTCATATCTATGTAGCATGTCAGCAGTTAATATTACCAGCGGGCACTCGCACAAATGCCTTTAATCTTGTTTCATTGGGACTCCAGTTCACCGTCGAATATATCGACCAGCGCGTGAGGATCTTTGATGTGAAGTCATTTTTCCTTTTTGTTTTCCAAGCGCAAACAAACAGCGTCGTCATTATCGATTGGTTCACCATGCCATGCGGCTGTACGTCTTGCTCTTATATATTTGAAAAGAATCAGGTTTTGCAAGCCTTGGCTCTCCAAATTCACGCGCACCTCCTTCGTAGGAAGCATGTCAGTGGTGTTGTGCTGTCTAAGTTTTTCATTACACACAAAAAATGTGGCAGTGTCCTGCAACGTTTGTACATATTTCAAACAAGACGTTTTTGAAAGTGCTTCTTACATATCTTGAGTTTAGTTTCTGTGCAAGTTTTTGGCAGAACAGCCATTTGCAAACAATCAAGCATTTATTTATGTGTTTAAAAGTGCATCTACACGCAGTTAACCTTTCGCTGCAACGTTGAAAATTCGGCTGCTTAGAAATTAACGAACGTCACGTGTTATTGCATGGGCTGCGATTCGCTTCAGCGCAAACATGGTTTTGAGTCGATTCAATTGCAGCACCGTACAATCGATTGCTTGATAGGTGTCATTTATTAAATTTTGTTTCGATTGATTTTTAGGCGAGCTCCGGGCCAATTTGTCTTGTAGAAACATCACTGCTTTGCGTGGCTCCATCAAATGTTTATCAATCATGGCAGAGCTCCAATCGTAGTGGGGGCTGGCTCATCATAAACCCCCTCAATCAGTGCGATTATTAATTTGCAATTGATCGTTAAAAAACAATTTTTGTTTTTTGACCAGCTGTTATCTCACCCATCGTGGAGTTAGCAGTGAGTCGTTAAATTAATTACATCAAAAAAAACAGCGTTTGCCTGGCTTGGACACATAGTCGTCGCAGTGAAAAAATTTTGAAACACTTTTCTGCTTCGCTGTTCTTATCGCCACCACTTCGTATTTGATCGTGCAACGAATGAACGAGCGCGAAATGGGGAAAAAAGCCACAGTCTTAAGCTTTCTGGCTTCGCCGACACCGAAGGTAAATAGTTGATTTTTTACCGACTTCGAAAATCCGGATGTCAACAGCTAAAATACGGAATGACTGACAACGTTACGCAGTTTTAGCCTGCAGGAACACACTAGAAAAATATGAAGCCTAAAACTGCTCAGGTTTTTTGGGTGTCTACTTTTCATTCAACGAGCGGCAGATACGAGCAAATTTTTTGTAAATTCTGTTTGCACACTTTCCAATAGATGGACACAATTTGCAGTGCTTGTTTGTGTATTGTTTTTATTTGCACCGTTGCCGTTGTATGTAACTGCCATCCTTTATTTTCATTAACTCGAAAACATGTGCGAAATATGAGCGGCGTTTACAAATACCACCTTGCATAATACATGTTGCTTATCTCGTACGTGCCGTAGTGTTCGTAAATCTGCGTTGAACCGCAAGCGATTCGAAGATCACATCGGAGCGTTGAGAGCTATCCGACAAGCCTCAGTATCTTTGTTAAGTTGCGACAGGTAGCAACTTTCCAAAGCAACGTTTCGCTTTGTGGCATTACTGATCTTCAGATTTCAGATGAGACTTCTCCACCAGCTTTAACGACTCACAGCCTGCAAACACGTCAGTCATTTTCCGGAGCATTAGGATTCTGGCATTTAACGGAAACATCACCTCTCCCTTTGTTTTTGAAGAAACTGGTCAGTCCAAGCTTTTGTTTTTCGTTGCAGGTATAATAAGAAGACTTCGACAAGGTTTTAAAGTTTTCAACAATAGTGTGGGTCTTTTGGAGTAGGTCTGCACTACAGAACTTGTTGACTATCACTCTCATCCTCGGGTCTTTGAAGTGCACACGGGTTGGTAGACTTTCAGCATGCCACTGCATTAGTTACGTGCTCGGTGATGAAGCAACCGATTCCCGGGTCAGTCACGCTAGAGCCGAAAATTCGCTGATAATTGAGCAAAACGAGGACCATTCATGCAGAACTTTCATGGCTGGCATGCAGAGAAGATTGGTGGTGTTCTAACGAAACGCTCGACCACATAACGCTCAGTGTGATGCAGCAATAGCCTTCATTTGATGCTGTTGGCGCGTCTAAAACGACTGTTGTTTAATGTTGCATCCAGTGGCGTACGCAGAAAATTTTCATGGGGGTGGTTTTGGTTCAGGGTCATATGGTGGCCATTTGTATTTGGTGTGCGCTGTTTGTGACGTCACAATTTGACGTCATTTACATGTTTCCAAACCAAGGTTTTGGCGAAGTTTGTTGACATAATATGCACATTTTTCTACATCCACACCCCTTATTTTGTGTCATTGCACTGAATATAAACTATGAGCGCTCCAAGTTGGGCTATCGGAGAAAAACAACATCAACGCTACGACACAGCAGTTCATAACTGTAAAAATATCAGGCTGCGCTTTAAAACAGGGGAGTGAAACACACTCATCCCTACGTCAGAGCAATTTACAACTGCAAAATCAGGTTGCGCTAAGGTCTCGTCAAATACGAGCAGTTGGGCATTGAAGGTGTGCAGCTGGACTGGCTGGCGCACACCCTGGTTTGCGAAACCGAATTTTACAAAACTACACAAAAACTGAGAATGCGCATAAAGTACGCAAGAAAACGTTTGTTTTTTGTGATGTACAGAAGTCCACAGGTCCGTACCCAGGGAGGACGAAGCCTACCCTAGAAAAATATCGTCCCCACAGGAAAAATGTGTTGGACGTATTTTGAAACTATTAGACATAGTTTTAAAAAATTGTCACCCTTCTAGAAAACTCTTAGCCCCCCCTGGTGTCCAAAGCTGGTTACGTGCCTGGAAGTCCAGCAAACGTTTAGTTTTCCTTTTTCCCTGCTGAGACATTATCAAATGCCTGAATGCTTCTGGGTTAACAACTGCTGTTCTTGAGCTCGTGCAACAGTTTTTTCATGCTGCAGAAATTGCTAATGTAGCCAATGCGGTCAGCGCTTGCGCTGATCAGCCTTAGCAGACAAAATAAAGGCAATTGCTTCGGATAAAGTGAACTATCGCGGAACACAATCTTAAACATGCGCAGTGGATGGAGGGTCTGCAAAAAGCGCTGATGTGGTTTCTGGACGCAGACGATAGCCCGAATTCCCACTAAAACATGATTATTACATGTGGTATTTGCGTTAAGTTGACAAATTAACAAGCAACAAGTATGCGAAAACAGTTAATCTCCGTTGCGCAGGTAATAAAGTTTTGTAAAACATCAAGCTCAAAGGATGGAGTTTAAACCCAAACCCTCCCCCCCTTGCGTACGCCCTTGGTTGCGTCCCAGTTCAAGGTTCGTTGGTGATGGAAACAATTGTTGTTGTTTGTTGCTTTCACGCGCTATCGCACAATTGTGCGTCGTGGCCGGGCCGAAAAATACGGGATGTTGCATATTTACCGCTGCGGAGTCACGCTATTTTATTATCATACGTCAGGTCTCCTCACGCTTATGCTGACGGCCTTTATTCTGCGAAAACAGTCTGATTTGGTGAAGCGCTGATGCTAACCACGGAAGTTGGCTTTCAGCTCACAAATCGAAACTTTAAATTTTTGAAATGCGGGACAACAGTCAATGCTGTCGATTAATATTTCGTTCTTTTGAAATATTAGAGCTGGTGTTCGGAGCAGAATTTGTTGTAGGACTCGGGCGGGATTGAATGTTGACTTTATAATTGTCACAAATTAAATAAAACGTATTTTTTCTTCGGGTAATCACTGCTAAGCATTGGTCGATACAGCACAGTGAGATCTCAGAATGGTTCTTGACAATCGATAGTTTGTTTTTCACTCCTCGGTTTTGCGAAAACACATTCCTTCACTTCTTTGATTTTATTTCTTTGAAGTAATTTCATGGAGTACGGCCCGAAATTGTTCCAGCCTGAGGGCCTTCTACCCACAGATTGGTATTTCCCTAAGGAAAACGATAAGCTGACCCTTCTGGCTTCTCAAGTCTGAACAGTTTCAGACAAACTGCCTTTTTGTCGCGATCCAAGCGCCAAGTATAGCTCACCAGCAACCGACACGCCCCTTGCCAGGCTTTGACGTTTTTTTGGGGAAAATACATATTTAGGGGGGAATTATTTTTGTTTTTATGATATGTTTAAAACAAATTTTTCTTGGCACAACAAATCCAAGGGGAACTGGCCCCGAATGCCCCTTCGTGGCTACGGGTCTGGCAACCGGTACTATCAATTAACGTCAAGTACTGTACTCTTTAATACATCTGGCGAGAGAAGTGATATGAGACGGCAAATGTTGATAAAAAAGAATTACCGTCGGTATCGCAGTAGTGATTGAGCATTCGATACGCTTTTTCTGCTTTTACGTTTGCCTCATCGGCAGCTTTTCTGCATCTGGCAAGCTCGTCTTCCAAAGTCGACTTCTCGCTCTCGAGAGATGAGATTTTTGCTTGCAGCTCAAAGTACTGAAACGAAAAACGCGATTTGTACTAAAATTATTGACAAGAATACCTGTCAATGAAATAAAATGATCAAAACAAATGATCCGGAAAATCTTCAAAAAGAATTCAAAATTCGTTTAATCACAACCAATGGCTTAGTTATTGCACCAGGGAAACAAAACCTTGATCCATTGACGTATATGAAGGTACTAATCAACACCCTGAGCATGAGGCAAAATTAATTATTTGCAACTGCCAATAATAGAAATACAGAAGTTAGTCATAATTTGCGTTAACAATAAGCGATACTTACTACTCACTGCAGGCTTTTTATTGGGAATGAAGTGCTATTTGTGTTCTGCCATATTTCCAGTTTGGGGCTAGACGTACCAGTTAGCTGAGGTTTAACATAGCTCGCTTATTTAACAAATCACCTATCGTAATATTTGTAAAGATAATGCCAACTGGAAAAAATCATTTACTCATTCAGCGTTGCATTGTCCATGAAGCATGCTGCAATCAGGGCCTCCCGAGAGTATTTTGCAAGGCTGCATAACAGTCTTTTGGTGTCCTCACGGCGGGTCACGAGGCTTGTACAAAATTTTCTTATGGGTTATAGCTACATTTCAACTAAATATACATGTAAACTCTCATAAAATTTGTAACAACTTTACATGAACCCATCGGCTCTTAAGTTCACACGGAAATCTGTTTTATCCAAAACAAAACATTACAACAATTAGCACACAGCATATAGTATTTTCGATTATCCCTACACACAACATACATTCCCGCAAATTATAGTTCTGTTGGCAGTAGCAACAGGAATGTTGTGGCCGTGTTTGACAGGTTTTATCGTGGATGCCTTTGCCTATGATGAAATAAGAATTTCTCGAAACTCGAATTCAAACGGTCAAAACTTAGTCTCCTAAAAATTGACGCTTCCTACAAACTTAATAATGTAGTTGCTCTTGAATTGAAACGCGACGTTTTATTAGAAACATGTTAATTTTACGACTTTACGTCGACGTTGGTCTAACATTTCTCTTGTGTACTTTTCGTCCGAGCTTCATCTTGCCGACAGCACTCAAGTTTACAACTAGCCCAGCAGCACACGAACCTCTATAGGAGTCTCTAGTCTGAAAATAGGTTTACCTAATTTCCACGCGGGGTTCATGCTTGTGATGTGGATAGGTCCGCAGGCAGAAAAAAATTGGGTGGGGCGAGAATTGTCTACTCGAATAAACAATTGCCTTTACGCGTTCATGAAAATGTTTGCTCAATGATATTACAGTCCAAAATTTCAGCAGGGACGACTGCGCTTTTCGCTCCCCTAGCTACGTCCTGGGGTCTGGGGCACTGTTGGAGTGAAACCTGAATGGTATAAGAATTGACGAACAAGTCAAGATCAGCTTGCATCACTACAGAGCATAGCAACTTCACACGCACCCAATCACAACAATTACGCTGAAGATTTATTTCGAGATTTCATTTGTTTTCCGAAATAATTGCACTACACAGCCTGCCATCTGACCCTGATGCCTTGCTTCTGGCAGTCGTTTAACTTTCATATTAGATCGATCAGCGAAAGCATGACTGCGGACCTGGTTGCCGAGTCGGGGTCGCAAGGAGTCGGAGGTTTTTGTGTGGAGTCGGATTCCTAACAACACTGGGAGTCGGAGTCGGATTAAAAATCCGACTCCGGAAGTCTAATTGAATCATTTTTTTATATCACACTCCTAAGTTGGGAATTCCTGTTGAAATGGTACAATTTCTTTGGAAACTTTTATTGAAACAGAGAATTCTTGCTGTGCACCACAATTTCCATTGATTGCTAACTGCTACAAAATTAGTTAGCTTCAGCTTAAAGACCGAGCATCATAGAAAGAATGCTTTCTTTAAGGAACAGTTCGCGTTGCTTAAGCGCTTACGCAGTTACCCGTAATTGCAACCGCTTTACGAGTCATTGCTCAATCGACATTGCCCAGATGGTTCTCTGAGTGATAATGGATAACCATGAAAGAGCATGCATATTGCATACTCAAGCGAACATCCGTCGCGCAGCTGTATTCGCTTGTGTATGTGTTAATGCAAATCACCAAGTGTGTCCGGGCAGTAGAACTTACAGAAACGGTTGTGACACCAATTTTTCATGCAGTTACTTCAAAAGGATGATGCTTGGCCGGGCGCGGCGGATGTACAAGCAAATGCGGTAGTTGTGTTTTAGTGAGAAGAATACGGTCAGTGCGGTAGATGGTTCCGAACGGTTGATTACCTTGAACTTTAAGTGTGACGTTGGGAAGTTTATCGCCGAGTGTGACAGACTGATACATTTTAATTTTTATACTCGTACATTACACAGATTGCATGTCCTGAAACAATGAGACACTGTAGCTATAGCTAACTTAGAAAAACCTAAAAGTTAATCAGATTTAGTTAGGGTTGCAATTGCAAATGGTGGCAGACTGTCAAATAGAACCGATTAGTGAAAGTTTGAAACTTTAGTAGCTTAACACCGAGATTTGAAACTCGTGTAGTTTTATTGGGTTCACGCTATTTGCTTTACGAACTGCAAATTTGCTGTGAGCAAATATTTTTTATTAGTTTTTGAACGTTTTGAAATACACACCTAATATTGTATTTATTTAAGTTTTTACAGGTTTACAGAAATGAACATTTTTGAAGCAAAACTATTTTTCACTAATTTTTGTAAAACGTGGTGCACCCATAATATGGCGTCAAAACAGAAATCTTCAAGCATATGAATATTTTACATTAACCAGTGGTTTAAAATATTAAGTATGCCAATACAAAACCCACCAAAGCCCCTCATGGCAACGGGACTGCTGCGAACACCGTATTGCAAGTGTCAAACATCGACTGGTTGATTCCATGGACATCACTGTGTCTCAGCCAATGGCAATCGATTGCGTTTGTGACGACATAGGCCAAGAAAGCTCAGTGTATTGTGAATTTTGTGACGCAATGTTGCTTCCAGAATTTTCTAGAAAACGTCATATGGTTCTTAATCGTCAACCACCGATAATGTTTGAGAGCTTTCCAAATCGCTTAGTGTGCTTGTATGTTAATTGCGTCACTGATGAGAGCCTCATTGTAAATCGACTCACCATCCTCTTTGTATTCTACATACAAACAGCCGGAATCCGAAATTCCTCCGGAAAATGTTTAGCTCTCGGGCCTCGAAACAAAGTACCCGCTCGACCGTCCTTTCATATGGCCTGGCTGCAACGGCAGTGATGTAGCTGTGATTTTAGTATAAAAATAGGAATTACAGAATAAGCCAGTGTTTATCACGGTAGGACCCAAAAACATTTTCTGTAAACAAGCTTTTTTTTTGTAGAAAAACTTATTCCCTTTCTGATCGTAACACATTTTACGAAAACCTTATGAAAAGTAAGTTTGCGAACTCCATCGAAGCTGGCCAATTGCGAAGTAATTCATTCGTGTTTTGGCTATCATAGTTCATATTTTCAATATGATGAAAGAAACATTGGCCATTGCCTGGTCACAACGTCCACCTAATACGGGGATAAATGTTGATAACAGTAAAGTGCATCTTCTCAGTGAAGCAGCTTTCACGCGTCACAGCGCCTTGCTGCGTCAACAACAAAATCTTTCAATTACTTTTTTCACCGGATTGTCTTTTTACGACCGTTGTTATTTCAAAAAACGCTGGGAACGTTAACAAAAATCAAGCCTTTGTGGCACGCCACATTGCACAACGGATCTATAGGTCTAAGTGCTTTGAGAACCGATGGAATCAATTTATGAAGATAGCTAAGGCTTAGCATAGCGTGTTGATATGAGCATGCTGCAATACAAGGCGTTGTTACGATGGCTAATTAATTTTTGATTGTCTTGATGTAGCAGAAACGCGCCAGAAAAGCTGCAGAAATTATCACGTCGTGGTCATGCGATCTCATGCAAATGAATAAAAACTGCGGCCCAAGATAGGGATTGCAATGTGCATACACCTTGGGCTGCAGCATACGAGCCTGGATTTGAAGGAATACTCTTGCTGAAAATACTATGAACCAGAGTTGTAAACTGGCCTCATTTCGAAACCCGAACCCCGCTTCGACAATTTTTGAAGCCCGATGTGGGTCCAAAAGCAGAATTCACCGAGTGAGTCAAAATATTCGCAACTGCGGGGTATCAAAAAGTAGTGCGCGGATATTGCTGCAGTTACACGGTTTTATCACACCAAAAATAGCTACCACTTTGACCGAAACGTTGGCTTAAACAAGAACAAACATAGGTTGTTAGTCAACGATAATACTGCGCAAAGTAATGTTTCTCAAGAAAAAAAGAAACTTTCACGAAACTGTCCACGATGGCACTGTAGGCATAAGAGAAACTACAGGCATGAAGAGCCGGTTTGTAGGCCATCGTTTTTTGAAACAAGGAAAGAATTGCGTAAATGATTGATCTTTTCGAAGCAGCGCCATCGCGTGCTAATTTCCTCACCGCTGTCGCCAGGGCCGGCCCTACCAGGCGCGGGGCCCAATGCAAGACCTAGGCGAGGGGTCACTCTGATAAGTGGTGTTATTTCGTCATCGTGCTCAGTCAACTGTGTTATGACCTTTTTGATGAATAAATTTTAGCAAAATAACTACATGAATATCAAAAAAGACGGCAAATTTTATTGGAGTTGATCTGTATGTAGGCTAGATGATAGCGCAGGGGTTCCAAACCTGGGTGCATTTGCTTATCTGAATGGGTACATTCAGGCCCGTAACTATGGGGCGCAGGGGGCGAAGCCTCCTTGGAAAATTTTTCTACCCCCCTGGAAAAACGTGTTGGACATGTTGGCCCCCTCTCAAAAAAATCTTCGCCCCCGTATTGTCCCAAGCTGGTTAGGGGCCTGGTTACATTTAAGGTTAGGATACAAGGGAAAAATATATTTGTATATTTATTTTTCCAAATATTCTAAAATATGGAAGTTCTACGAAAAATTCGGTGGACTTGTGTTGTTTTACTCGGCTCTTTTACCGCAACAAATTTTAGGGTACATACTCACCTATCGAAACGCTGAAGGGGTACATGGTCAGAGAAAGGTTGGGAACTCCTGTGATAACACAACTGTTTCTTTTATGGGGAGTGGGCATAGCTCATATGTCTCCCAGCTACGGTCATGTTTATGGTTAATAGTATGCTGTTATATGGTGGACATTAGACAGTGTAATGCTACCACTCGTAATCAAGTCGAAAGTTGTAATGGAAGCTCTGCAATGGAGCGGCGAGCGCAAGTGCAAAGTTACGTCAGTCAAACCGAACTGACAAGCAAATTGAACTTACAATGCAATTACTTCGCTCTTGTTGAACGACACGTTCACTGGAAGAATAAATGACTTGGAGAAAACTTAACATTAACTTTTTACTTATGTCACTTTGGGTAACCACAATCGCAGACGCGCATAAAGGTAAAGTCTGGGCGCATGATCAGCCACCCGCGTTATGACGCAATACAGATTTCACAAGAGAGCAGCCCACGCATACGCCCAAAGTTCCCCAAAAGCCCAAGTTTATAGAGCAGGGGTTCCCAACATTTCTCTGAACATGTACCCCTTACTGAATTTTTTATAGAATTTTGAATTTCGGAACTATGGAGGTAGACACCGTTTTTATGATTCAAAGTTAATTTGTTGCAAATGTACTATAAATGTACACCGTCAGACAGACAAATATACACCTAAGGGTCATGTATCCCAGGTTGGGAACCTCTGTTACAATACTTACTCATTGTGCTTCATTATGCATGACCTTGGAATGTAAACTCATTTCATGAATTAGAAATGTAATGCACAAAGATGTTTCAACAGGCCCGTAACCAGGGGAACCCGGGGGGCGAAGCTCCCCCTAGAAAATTTTTCGCCCTCCCTGGAAAAATGTGTTGGACATAATCTACAACTATTGGACACAGTTCAAAAAATTTGGTCCCCCCTCAGAAAACTCTTCGCCCTCCTGGTGTCATAAGCTGGTTACGGGCCTGTGTTTCAACTACCACGTCACAGTTGTAGAAACATTTATCAAACGCAATATATAATGCGCATGGTTGATTCGTGAAACAAGCATATAGCTGCCCAACATATTGATGAACAGAAACGAGTGTGCTGGATGACATTTACAATTTTTGACAAAATCATTCCAAAAACAGAAGAATCTCTCGAAAACTGAACAACGTTACGTAAGCAGAACTGCCATCGAACTTAATAAGACAGACACTTGTTTTGACCTGTTCATTGCGCGTTGAATCACTACACACCTTATTTGCAGTATGTGGATCTACTTCAGTCTCAACTGGCACTAGTAAAAAACACAAATTCTATCTATAAGGAGTGGGACGTGTTGGAGCGCAGATATAACGATCAGCATGAGAATTGAACATGTTTGATAACGTACGATAATAATTAGAGAAAATTCACCGTTCAAACGACGTTTTCGTACTCTAGCATTGAACTGAGTTCTTTCAGAATCTGCCTGACCGAGATAGCATGCTCACTTATAACTTTGTTACTGACTTACTATTTTAATGCATTGCCTTGCAGATTTTTCATTTTTTACTTTTTTATTCTGTGGAAATGACGATGCTCATTTGAGCGAAATTAATATTCCCGTTTCAGTAACTGTGGTCAGACTTTTGTGGAAGACTTCTGTGAGCCTTCATGTGCAACATTCATTCAAACGATAATTATTTGCTAACAATGAGATTTATGACCCATTCTACAATTCTCATGCGCACGGAGTATCTGGCAAAAATAAACAACCTGCCCAACCACCATAGTGCGGGGTCCAATGTAGTCGCATCGGTTGCATCGGCTTAAGGCCGGCCCTGGCTGTCGCCTTCTCGAAGAAAGTGTGAGACTAATCCGAGCAGAGAACAAAAGAACGCAACTGTGTTTGCAGATAGAATTAGCTGAATAAAAATCACAATCACTTCACTCAAAAAAGTAACCGCGGTGAACGCAACAAATGTACATCACGAAAGAAAAAAATCGTCACTCTGAATGTTGTAAAAAAGTTTTATATGCAGGCCCGAAATTGGCCCAAAACATTTTGACAAACTTAAGCCCGAACCTGGCCCGACCCAAAAAAACGGCTTGACTTACAACTCTGCTATCAAGTGCTACGAAATAGAAACCAAACCAGAAAATCTAAGTGCATTTACACTTTTAACATTGTAAGTTGACCTATTCAGTCATAAACGAGCGGTAAACGGGTTAGCCATTTGGCTTGGCTTGCAGACTGCATTGTCGAGGTTTCTGATTTTAGATAATGGCCCGTCGTTGTCATATACCAATCAGGGCCAGATTTTGGGGAGGGTAATGCGGGCACCTGCCCAGGGGCCTTCACAGTCATGAGCCGTGAGCCCCGTGGTTAAGGGTGGTTTATCATATTTAATGTTAATGACATATTTACAGCTAACTGATGATAGTATTTCCTTGACCTTGAATAATATTTCCTTGAGGTACTGAAGGCCTCCACACAAAGGCTGCCCTCCACATGTCTCTATCCGGCTCTGATACCAATCTTGATACTTACCTTCCTGTACCGTAAACAAAGTTACTGGAGTTAAAATCGAAAGAGCACAAGACCCACGTCATTGCGTACACAGTGAGGTCTGTTACATTCCTGACCGATGCGCGAGAAAGACGCCAACAACAATTTTAACGGCAAAACTCATTTTGTTAGATCAAGTGATGCATCCGGCATGACGTACACAGCATGTTTTGAACATGAAACATCTATGAGATGTGATTATATACCTCGTTGCTCGCCTGTTGCCGTTTGCCTAACGTAATTTAATTGAACCCTCACAATGATTTCACCTGACTACGTGGAACCGTCACGTCGTCATTTTTCTTGCTTTGCTCATCATCGACTGCGTCAGCTTTCGCGTGGCAAACCTTTAAAAATATGCAAATGAGTCACTATGTCAATGAGCAGAAAAACATCAAGTAACAAACTACATTAAAAAACGACAACCTGATGAAGCAGAGAGTCGCGCTCTTTGGTCAGTTCACTGATTACGCAATCCTTGTGCTGCAGCGCGTAGAAGAGATTCTCGTTGATTGCAGTTGCAACTGTTAAATTTTCTTCCATCCTGTTCTGCACACCTGTCACCTGCAAACCAATGCAATGCAAGCAGCAGCTTGTGCTGAGAGCACTATCAAGCCTAAATGTCAACGAATACAGTTTTCGACTTCGCTGCTTCAACATATCAGGACCAACCGCCAAGGCGCTTTGGTTTTGTTATCAGTTCTAAATTATGCAACCCAAGTCTTTAGGCGCCAGCAAGCCTTTTCCTAATTTAATACGTCTCCAGCCAAGTATCTTTTTTTTTAAACCGGAGGCCCTCGTGACGATATTCTGTCAATTATCAGGAAAAAAACTGTCGCAGGTCCGTCGTCAGCCGAAATATCATAAACAGTTTTAGGCTGGGCGGGTTCCTAGTGCAGGATTAGTAAAACAAATTCACCACCTTGTAATATTCACATAACCCGGGCCCGTCGTCAGGAGAGGTCGACATCACACGGTGGGGCCACTTCACAAATGCAAGCCAGCACCAGCAGTTGAGGAAAACTGTCCTTGGGCGGGTTTCAGCAGCAGTGTTTGCTCAGACGTCAACAGAACTTGGATAAAAAACTAAAGAAGTTCGTTTCACATCCCATGTCACCGGCCTTTTGCAGATATTTTTGGAATAATCTTCGTTCGGCGACCCTCCAGCTTTTAATGATGGTGACCACAATTTTTCACATTAAACCAGCTTAGTGACAGCAAATGGGGAACCCGACAGCGCACTTCTTACATGTAAAAGTGCTACACGTCCAAGTATCACAGTTATCCCAAATACATTAATGCAAGAGTAGCTTTTGAAGTTTTCCTGCATGCTGCAGTTCTGATGTGCAAATGTAAAATGCGCACTGTGACAAAGAATCTCAGCGCCATAACACCAACACTGTTCAGTTCTTATCAGCCCATTAAATAAAGTGTTTTAAACTTCGAAACTGGTTTTACTGCTAGTTTATTGCCAAGTTACATTAAAATTTATTGCTTATCACAAGCTTCAAAAGCTGTTCCTGGAAACAAGCCCTAAAACCTACTCCTTAGATACTTTGCTTGCCCACTGCCTGCTCTTACTGAGCTATCTCGTAAGCTCACCTATTCTATATAAGCAGTTGCTGCACAGGGTCATAATACTGTGCTTCGAAACGTGACGCTGCATGGCGTAATTCCACTACACCACTGGTTCTAAAAGTTTTTTTCATATTCCCCCTTACAAACTCAAACACTGTCAATTCCTCCCAACAAAAATAACAAAAAAGATAATTGCAAAAATGTTATACAACCTACTGTGAAGAAGCAATAGACAATGATAACGTTAGTCACTGCAGCTTGTCCTTGAGTACTGTATACATTCCCGTCTTCTAAACCAACCTCGCTGTGCAGTTTTTTTTATGTGTGGAAAAAACGAACAATTAAAACGTAAGATTTTTCATCCCCAGATTTTCCTCCCTAATTCCTCCCTGGAACAAATTTATTCCCAGGAATGAAAAATTCCTTCCTTAGTGAGCCAATGGCACCCCTTTGAGAACCATTCACTGCACTATACCAGGGGTGGCCAACACGTCGATCGCGATCGACCGGTCGATCGCCGAGTCCCAGTTGGTCGATCGCGCCTAATTTTGCATTGAATTGACTAGATACCTAAAAAGA
>Ga0210059_1002538_pt1 | contig 28665 bp, 18 predicted proteins | sample Ectturendosymbi2_FD_188042 | JGI IMG/M metagenome (GOLD analysis project Ga0210059, IMG submission 188042) | Ecteinascidia turbinata endosymbiont from Florida, USA - Sample 2 (SPAdes) (version 2) | ecosystem: Host-associated > Tunicates > Ascidians > Unclassified | place: Key West, Florida...
TGCGTGGCAGATTACACAACAACATAAACCCATCATCCAGCATCAGATCTCTCAAGTCTCAAGTTATCAAATAATTTTTGCAGGAAAAAATCAAAACGTGAAAAAATAAAAAGTTTTCCAGGCGTAGTTTTGGATAATCCGGCTCCGGATCCGGCTTGAGCAAAAATGATATCCAATCCGGCTCCGGATCCAAAAAATTCTCCAAAAATCCGGATCCGGGACTCCGAAAATCCGGATCCGGAACAACTCTGATACACACGCATGAATGTCGCCATCATAATTATTATAATGAAGAACTGCAATGACTTCCAAGTACGTGGATGTATAGAACGCATGAGGCAGTTGGAGGCTGCGAAGGACCAGGGGTCATCTAGGCTGCCGACCTCCCATGGACGAAGCTGCTTATAGTGCAAAAGGAACAGTGTATTTTAGGTTTAGGTTTTGGGTTTAGGTTTTGGGTTCAGGTTTTGGGTTTAGGTTTTGGTTTTGGGTTTAGGTTTTGGGTTTAGGTTTTGGGTTTAGGTTTTGGGCTAAGGTTTTGGGTTTAGGTTTTGGGTTTAGGCTTTGGGTTGAAGTTTTCGGTTTAGGTTTTTGGTTTAGGTTATTGCTTTAGGCTTGGTTTTAGGTTTAGGGTTTTAGGTCATGTAACAAGTACCTTACGCTAATCCAAGTGTATCATCCTTGTCACTTGACCAACCCAAACATTCTCCCATTGGCCAAATAACTCCAGCAGTGCTTTTCCTTCTGATGCCAAACGGACACTTCCTTGTTAAATTTTGTAAAGGTCAAAAGGCTGTGTTTATTTTGCCTCATGAGGCAAAAGCACGGCTGGAACTATAATGTCTTCAACCAATTGTATTTGGCTAAAGGCGAAATAGCTCGAGTAGTTCTTTTGCCTCATGAGACAAAATAAAAATACAGTACATGATTGTACATTGGCGGATCAGGACTGGATCGAGCTGTTGATGTTGAAAAATCTGGCGGATCAGGACTGGATCGGATTCAATTTTATAGGATAAGGACTGGACTCGGACTGAAAAATTTCACAGTCCGCTCATCTCTGCCGGCCACCTGTCACTAGAGGTGGCCAGAGTCACTTTTTCAGACTCCGACTCCGCTCCTATTCCAAAATTTTTGAATCCGGGTCCGGCAATTTTTCAAATTTGAGAATCCGACTCCTGTTCAGACTTCGGCTACAATCATCAATCCAACCTAAATTACCCATGTCTTTACTTAAGAATCGACCACACAGACACCTGCTACTGAGAAATCGAAAAATGACCCCGGATCCGGGTCCGGTTTTTCCCAGATTTTCGACTCCGGGTCCAGTTCCGGGTCCGAAGGAAAAACGCAGAATCCTGCCAGAGTCGACTCCGTTTATTTGGATCCGGTCCCACCTCTGCCTCTCACTGCAGCCCAGCAGTGTTGCCAATTTAGTCTTTTTAAAACCAAATCTGGTTTGTTTTGTAATCGTTTGGTTTATTTTTTTATTTGGTTTATAGTTTATTATTTTTAGTTTGTTTTTTGTTTTTTGGTTTGTTTTTTGTTTTTTAAGTTCTTTTACGCCAGATATCAGCTGTGTTCCCTGCAATAATATTGTCTGGTTTCGGCGTTTTAAGGAAAATCCAAGCAAGCCTTCGGACACTCTGGTGTTTTTAACAACAGTCTGTTCCAACATATCGTTGTAACAACAAGAATAAGTCCACTACAACCCTTGACAAGTCATGTAGTTGATTTCTTGAATGCAAGACCTTATTTAGGTTATGAAACCAAAACTTGATAAGAGACATGGTTTGTTCTGAGTCAGACGAGGAATCCGTGAGAAATCCAAACGATGTTTAAATTTCACTTTGTTCGTATTAAGCAAGTACAGGGTACCATCTCATGCAAATATAATGAAGGAAATGTAAATGATGTGTGTTTCAAATGCTTTATGAAACCTTACAGGACTTTCAATTTAGTTTTTGGATGAATTTGGAATAGAAAGTGAAGTCATTAGGAAAATTTAATACCAATGGCAGAATTTGACATTTGTTCCTTGGCAAAATTTTACTGACACAGTAGCATATTGGACTGAAGCAAGTTTGTATGGAGATACCATCGGAGAAAACCCATACAAAAAAACTGGCTGGTTTTGCTCAACCCATATTATGTAACAGCCAATACTCTAATGCAGAAATGGAACCAGTATTTAGCCAGATGAACGTTGTAAAATTAGAATTGAGAAACGGAATGAGTGCAGAACTGGTAAATGCAATTTTGAATAGCAGGGCTGGTTTAAAAAGAGACAATATTATAAAGTATGTGATGAATATGGCTGAGATTTCAGAGTCAGTGACAATGCGAAGTTTTATTGGCACTTGTTTGGTATACAATGCAAGCAATACTGCTGAAGGTTGTGATAATTTAGATAATTGGAACTATTTTTGTAGAAATAAGATTTCAATTTGCATACTTTCATGATTATGTTTTTTGTGTGTTTATTTCTGCTTCAGTTTGTTTTATTCTGTTTTTTTTCAGGCTCATCTGGTTTGTTTTAGGGAAACCAAGGTGGCAACACTGCAGACCAGCCAAAACTCATTCCACTGAAACACATTGAACTTCAACTCTGTGCTGAAATGCGATCTGAAAAAAAATTCAGTTTGGAATGGGCCGGCGTGAGGCGTAGGCTTGTGTAAATTCAGAACATCTGTAAGGTTGTCTTTGTAACTCATCATTTCTAGCGGAAAATAAATGGAGTCTTCATCACCTCCTAGAACTCTCATTGGAGCGGGAAGAGTGAGTCCAGTGGTGAGGCAAACTGCAGAGCACAGCTCACGAATTTCATGTTCACGAAGTTTGTTTTCGTGGTCAGCTGTCAACTTCATTGCTTCTGTGATTCTATTTGGAGAGTTGTAAGTTTATGTTATGCTGAATACACCTTTGAAAATATAGGCTATATATCAACACAGTCCCTGATATCATTTTAACAGTTGTCATTTTTGACAAGAGTGTTCAAGAAAGAACATCTTTGTAAAAACAATCTGTTCCCTATACTATACCCCGAACATTTCTATGAGGCTATGCAATCAAAATGTTAGTTTGCTGAAGTGAATGTGTCAACCCTAATGTAGGCAGGGTTGGTGAGATTTTACCAAAAGCCCACCCAGTTTGTTTTTCCATAATAAAACTACCTATATAAATAACATGTTTTGGTCAACTGCGTGAGTCAAAATTAATAGTCGTAAAGTGTTAACGATGTCTCAGCACCTACTTAGGTGTCCAACAGTACTAAAATATTAGTCATTTCATTCAAAGCAAATCAAGCTGACAGCCTTAACATAAAATGGATATTAAAAAGTCTCAATTTTGTGAAGGTCTTCTTATCATGTAAACTTGTGACTAATATGATGTAAGGATGGTAAAATAAATACTCTAACTCAAATCACATTAACAAGCATTTTCAATCAAAACTTCAATCCACGTGCAATGACCAAGTGTTTATCCCCTAACAGTACAACTGTTAATAATTTTTATGTTTGGTCATGGAAATCATGTAACCTTCACTCTGACACTTACCAGATTGTTGGCTGTAATAGGTCTTGGCCGTTATGCAGTAAGTATTGAGTACAGGAAACTATACTCTATAGAAAAGCACTGTAAGTGTTTATTGCAGTGCTTTTCAACCTCGGTACCATTTACGATACTCACGGGTGCTGCGAGCTAATGCATTTTTCAATATATTAAAAATACTACTGTAGAATTTGCCTAATTTGTCACCTCAGGGAAACTAGAAAAAAGTGACGATTCAGGCAAACTGATGAATTATGCAAATAGGTGAAAACTCTATCATAGAAGCTCGTATTTTATCATAGTAACTCGTATACATAGTGCTCTTGTTTGTAGTAAAATACAAGTTTTTGACATTGTGGTTGAATACAACAATTAATTTCTCTACTCTATCTTAGTATCTGGACTCCATTTAATCTAGCACCTTTCAGATCTTTAAAAAACTACAAAGACTTCTCACATTCTCTCAGTGGGGAGTTGGGTCGCGCTTTGCACCTCGTGTATAAATTCGATAAACAAATTGCGAGGTGCAACAATTCTCAGATAAAGATTTGTTTGAATTCCCACATGTACTAGCTGCTTAGATATTAAAAGCAAAACTGCAAATGATATTGTAGTCAAACAAAACACTTCTAAGGGATAGAAAAAGGTGACATATTGACCAAATTGACGAATTAGATGATGGCGAATTACACGAACAGAAGTGTACACAAAAGATAAGAATTCTTCCAGGACTGACAAAAAAGTAACGAATTAAACGAATTGACGAATTAAACAATGATGAATTAAACAAGTTCTACTGTATTTTCAAAATGTTGTCAAACCTTAAAGTAAATTGCTATGGGTTCACCACTGGGTGCCATAAATTATATTTCCCTTCTGTAGGGTGCTGCAAGCCTAAAATGGTTGTGTAAGCTACTTCACTGGAACACAACCACTTGCATTTAAGCACCCAAAGTGCCAGGGTTCACATGGTTTTCTCATTTCAGTTGATTGGATGGATGGCCCAATCAACATATTTTGCAAATTTGCAATATGCTTAGCATGCTGTCAGCAAATCATACACCTTTTTTGTAAGGATGAACCTATTTTGATACGTCATTAACAACATTTCTATTTCAGGATATTCTTGATTTTTTCAGGTGGTGAATTATATCTACAACAGTTGAGCTAATTCTATAATTGCTTGACATACGTACAATATTTCCTGAAAATTCAGCAAGCTAAACATCAATTTCAACAAAGAATAATCAGAATACCTGTGCTAAGAGTTTTTGAGACTATCTTTGATAATTATTTGCAGATGTATATGCTATGGAATGCAGGGACTTACCATTTGCAATGACAATACTTTTTGTATTCATGTTAATAGTAAGAAAAAACTAGGTTTTAGTGTTTTTTTTTAATGAACCCATGCTTTTTAGCAACCCTCACACTACAAGTTACGCAAAAAAAGATATTTTTCTATTATAGATTTCCTGTTGGGTAGATCTGCTGTTATAGTTGTCTGTGCAGCGTATTTCAAAAAAATAATATATTGTAGATTCTGCTTTGCTGTATGTCATTTTCCTTTGTAAGATGAGAGTAATATATGCAAATGAGGTGATGAATACTTTGATGGCCTGTTAATCAGCTTATTTTTACTGCAGAAGACTCCAAACTTTTCAATGCTGGTTGGGTGTGAGAAGCACTTTGGTATGGTATGGCCTTCTTGTCCTTTCTATCATCTTCATCCTGAATGCCCTGATAGACTTTTGCCAAGCAGCTTATTCAACTTTTGTAAGCTCGCCTCTGACTTTATCGTCTGCACAAAAACGCTTGATGGGAATGAAAATGGCTGGTATGTGTTTCTACATTGAGAATTTTATTAAATTTTTATTTGATTTGCCTTGTTCTCTTACCTTGTTTTCAAAAAATTCCAGTGTTTTTGTTAGGGTGATGGTACTGCACCTAGGACTGAGCTTTTTACTGAAGGATAAGCATCTTGAAAATGAAAACGTCCCTTCACAATTTTGATTGGTTTGTCTAGTGAGAAATTGCGTTAGCCAGTGACTGAAAAAAAATACTAAGCTAGTGCCCGCTCTCAAATGTAACAAAGAGAGAAAACGTAGGTTATTTGAAGTCTCGAGGTTTCCAACTTCCCACCCAATTGGACACTCACTTCGGTCTTCTTGTTAAGTCACCTTATCAGGTGTTATGATGGATTTTGCTTTTAGATCCATTTGACTTAGATGTAGGCTCTTATGTCATGCTTCACGAAGGATTTCACAACTTGTTGAAGGTTCGAGGTTAATGATAAAGTGTTGTTCTTACAGTTTCAAGCATTTTATTGATGAGACGTGCATGTTAGCTGCAAGCCCATTGTTTGCCTTGCAGATTCGATTACTATGGTGACCACCCCTCCATCACGCTCTGTTATTGCTTCATCACCTGCTCGAAAGTTGTTTAATTTGGCTAACTTAGTGAAACCAAGGCAACAACAGACAAGCACACCTGTCAATCAAGGACATACTTTTTCCAGGTAAACACCACGCTATTTGCCTAACAAACCTGAGTTTTACTGGTGTTCAAGTATGAGACTAGCTTTTCAGACATCTATTGCATTTTGCAACCTGAGAAACAAACTGTTTTGAATTAAATTTTAATGACATAGTGAAGAAGAAATAGTGCTTTAAATTTTTTTGAGTTCAGATGTGTGCTTGACAAGTCATGGAGGTTTCATTTTTAGAAACCACTTCATGGCACCATTCAGAATGCACAACAAAATGCTGTTTTTTTTGTCCAGTAATGCTAGAGTAATGATCGAACAGCAGGGCTGGATTTAACTGATGCAAGGCCCTAGGCTAATCCACTTGTGAGGCCCACTCTCCCATTGTTGCAAGGAAAAAATGGAAAGCGTTAATCACTTTGCGAAAATCTGAAAATGACGCTCTGAAAGTATGGTCAGTAAAAAATTCTAAATCATTAATCATTACTGCAGTGCCCACGATCACTGCGTTTGTTGCTGCCTTCGACGCAAAAGCGTTCAATGACATGGAATTGTTGAAATCATACTTGTCTGGCGGGAACAGGATTATTAACTGCCACAGGCAAACCAACCGAAATCCCCACAATTGAAAAATTTGACAAAACACATGGTCTACGTTTTCTATAAGAATCACATCTGTTTTTCTTATCTGTGTTTAAAAAAAAACAAAAAACAAACAAACACACTGCACCTATATAGTATGTGTGGTGGCATAAAGACTTTCAAAAATTCACGTGTTTCATACTTTTTCAGACTGGTAAGAATTGAACGCAAGTAAACTATCGCATGAAAAGATGTGAAGTTTAAAACCAGAACCGTCCCCAGAAAGTCTTGAATAGGAGGTTTAAATTTGCGCAAGGGGACTTGACATTCTGAAAATTTGAGAAAATCTTCCCTGATTTATAGTGTTTCACATTTAAATTTGGAAGGGCTGAGCTCACCAATGCCCACTGTGGCGACTGAACTGGTTTAAATTTTGCTTATGCTCTCATTATTGAAATATGCATAAAGAAACAAAAAGCTACAATCATTGAATCAAGTAAAGCTGAACATAACACAGTAAACAGTTCAAAAGGTTTTGTCCTGCTTTCTTCATGACAAAATTATCTAAGAATTCATTACAATTTGTTTGCCTAAGTTTGTCACTTTTAATGTACTGAATGTTTAGTGTGGACAAACCCTCCTGGAACATTGCGACCCTTTATTCATTTTTTAATTCTTTTGATTCTTGAAAAGGATCTTTCTCCTGAGCAGTTAGTGACCATCAAGTTAAGAAATAAGGCTTCACGTGGTTGGATAAACTAAGAACCACTAATCTAAGGCATCAGACCCAAACACGCTTTTGTCATTTTTGTGCTGTTTCCCTGTCTCGTTGGGGAAGAGTTATGCGGTTGCCAGTTGACAAAGTAGCTTTTGCTTGCTATTAAAGCTCATCAAGATCTTCCCTGATTTGCTTAGCATGGGAGCAGTACAAACTTGCGCAAGTACTCAATAGCAATCTGATTTCTGAATGACTTTACTGAAAAAAATTCCAATGGAAAAAATCACGTCTAAAAATACCAATCGAGCTTTACGCAATACAAACGCTGACAAACTACTGTATTGCTCAGTCACCTAAGAAACAACTATGCTTTTGATGTAGGATACTGCTGGTAGCCCTATACGTAGCTATTATCTGTGGTACAACCTTGCTTTGATCAGGTACTGTGACGTAACTAGACATTTGAACCAGGGGGAAACTCAGCTGAAGGGAGCCCACTGGCTAACACTCAGAAAATAGTTGAGAAACAATAGCAAATTTGGTATTGAACGGATATACAAAAACCTGAATATACCGGAAAACACTCTGAAAAACGCAAAAAAAGAACTATCTACCGAAATCAAAAGAATAGTAAATACCAAAATGCAAGTTAGATAGGGGCCCGGTTTTTACATTTAGCTTGACCGGGGGGTGGGGAGATTCGCACCCCTGCCACCCGTCAGTTATGCCACTGATCAGGTGCATTTCAAACATGAACAGCCACAAGTTCTTTTGCTAGAGTCACACAATAATCGACGATTCAGCAAACGCAGGACGCAGCCAGCGTGCTTTGAGTATATCGACACAACAGTTGGCATGCGGCTTGACCAACCGTCATGTTGAGGTTCATGGGAACTCGTTGGAATACTCTGGCGCGATCACCACGAAAGTTGAATAAAACTAAATTTAGGACATACATTTTTGAGGAAGTTTAATCTAAATGATCATATACCGACCACTGACTCAATGCGTACCACAGATTGCCGGAGGCCCCTTGGATGTTGAGGCCCCAGGCTTAAGCCGATATAGCCTATAGGTAAATCCGGTACTGTCGAACAGTAGGGTTGCCAGATGTGTTTTGTAAAAATAACGCCGTTTTGTCAACAGTGCCAGATCTAAGCTGTGCCGTAATTCATAAGTGGCACAGGGAAAACAGAAACAAGGATTGTTGAGCCACAATTAATTTTCCCGTATTATGGCTGACTCATTACATTTCGGTGCGTGTGTGACGTAACAATTACACCAATGATTGCGTCAAAAGTAGTAAATAAACTCCCCTGAAGGAACTGTCCCGACAAGATTCACTACTAGAGTCATTTTATTTGAGAAATTCGGGGTTAGTTTTTTTTGAAGTTACGGCAAATTATTTACTTTCAAAATACCGGCTTCGGGCACTGATTTTCAAAATACCGGCCTCTGCTAAATTAGCAGTAAAATACCGGCCAAGCTGGTGAAATGCCGAGCATCTGGCAACCTTACCAAACAGCCAATTCCATCATTTTAAAAGCAGCGATTTCAAAAATGCAAGTAATTTGTGTGTACCATCACCCTCATGAGAAAAAAATATAGCATCATTTTGGAAAATTTAATGCTTTTCAAACTCGTCTGAAAACATGTGTGGGCAACAATTTTTTTGCTGTAACTTTTTCACCCTAATCGTTCGTCTATCTGGCAAATTTTTTGGGTGCGTTTTGATTATTTTCCGTACATTGACATGCAATTTTTATATAATCTTGTCTGCTCTTGTGCCTCATCTATTAGTGCAAGTCCTATAATTAAATCCATGCCTTTGGAAATTTACCATTGATACCAACAGCTTAACAAATATAATTGATCAGAAATGTCAGAAAAAAACAGTACTTCACCAAACCAGAACGCATAATGCTTACGAAGTTTCAGAATATCAACAGTTCTTTACTATTGGTTGATCACAAAAATCAGCATGTGTGGCCTCAATGCTGTCATCTAGCGGTTTCTAAAAACAACCCCCCATGACTGGTGAACCACACCCGATTTCAAAATTTTTACTGTGCTGAGCATAGTATTTTGTATAGAAGACTTTTATCCAAAAACTAAAAATTCAAGACCATGGGTTAGGGACTCACTTCGTTGAATTACGATGGAATGACCACATATTGACCTTATAAATAAAATGGAGCCTATTGCACACAGGTAGCGCAAAGTTTTGATGTAATAGAGCAAACTAAGGCGCAAACTTTGATTCAGCACCCCAAAATTAGCTTAAATCACTTCACAAAGTCCATGTTGTTGACCGGTGCCTATCGTTGTCGAAGAAAAACCCTGTCAATATATATATATAAACAACTTTTCGAAAACTGAAAAAGTTTCATTTGTACTTAGGCACAGTTCATCGTCTACGCCCAGCCAAGGATCGTCTTTTCAAACCAGTCCTGGTTCCCCGTCGTATCGCGGAAACGTCACTGGAGCATCCTGCAGTATTTCCGATTCCTTTCCAGGACACGGAGTATGTACCAACAAATATGCCTTGATTTATGTATATTTCAAGACCGTTTTTAGCCTTGAGTTACTGTTTGACTGCTAGGGAATTGCTGTTTTTTTCCACATGGGTTTTGAGAAAAACTTCACATAGCAGAAATCATTACATTGATCGTCGAATTTTGGTTGAGCTGATTAAACACGCTTGCAACTAGCAACCATTCAAACGGTTCATCGCCAATTTTACATACGTAACAGCCATTTACACATGCTATCGGCTGGTAATCGACTGTGCGCGCTCCAGCCTTAAAATTAAATCTATTGTCCAGGCAAAGTGATTTCGCAGTTGGTTTCTGTTTCACAAACTTTCATTCGGCGCCTCGCACTGTACTATTACATTTTCGTCGTGTGGCGATTTTGCTGTACCAGAATTTTCAAACTTTGCAACAGACTTGCTTAAGCGTCTTTTTCAGTCCAATATACGTCTAAGCGACGAAATTCGTTCAAGCGAACGGTCGCTGAAGGAGCGTTGCTTGCCGACGGAAAAAGGCAGCTTCTAAGGCTGGCAAGTTTCTTCCAATGCCACTAAGCCGTATGTTTTCACCCCCAGGGTTTTTCCTTCTTGTGAAGACTATAATTCGTACATGAGTGAAGAGCTCAGTGAAAACGTTTCTCGAATCACCAAAATCTCAAAAAATCATGCAAGCGCCGAAATGCGCGCCAACACGAGTACAAGTCATGTGATCGCTTCTTGGGCAATGCAGTAAAAAATGCAGTAGTGCGTGCCCTGCCGCTTGGTAGGTAAAAGAAATTATAACTAGCATAACAAGAAAATGACAAAAGCTCTCAGTAATTTCAGCCAAGCTGGAAAGCTTGTAGTTTCCGCTTCCATGCAAACCTTTTCAAATGTTCGTATAATTGTTAAGTGCCCGATGGTTGACATGTCGTTTTCCAATTATTTTTAACGGTATTCGTGCCAAGCAAGGTCACCCATCATTGCGCCTCCAGTTGCTGGTAAGCGAGTGCATGTTGAAACGTGACTCTACCTCGAACCGACGTGACGAGGTATGGGTTAAAATAGTTCGTTGTTTTTCAGGTAACATCTCATAGTGCGCCCTTGGATGGCAGCAGCTACATCGATTCGTCGGGAGGAAGTCCTTTTCTAAGACACCGTCGTTCTCCGTTCATCCATTCTCCTTGTATGTACAGTAGCACAACGGTAGTTGCAGTGTGAACAAGCTATTCTTATTTTACCAAACAACTCTTGAATATATATATATACAAAGATGGAATGTTTGTGGTTTGTGTTGCCTTTATGAACGTCATTGCCTGAGGACCTCACGGAACTTTGTTTCTTCCCCTTACCTTCGTCACTGTTGCGGTTGTTTGGCAGTGCCAAGTGAAGACTACATGACTGAACAGAAAGCCCTGAACAACTACCTTAAATCAATGTTCGAAAAAGAGGAATCAAAATCCCACTTGCGTAAGTTTAAAAATTACGACTGGAACCCAAGTACAATTTTGTGGGTGTAAATTGTTTTCAGGATTCACTTTGATCTGCAAGTAACAGTGCTAATTTTTGTTACTTTTGTTTGTCGAGGAAAGACTCTAAAAGTAATGCTGGGACAAGCATGACGTAGATAGGAACGGATTTTTATGATATGAGTGACTGTTGATGGTGCTTAGTCGATACTGTCACTGCTCAATTGCGAACAGTCGTAATCACACCTTTATAAGTTTTAAATTGCAGGGTTCCCACGGAGTATGGAAAAAAAGTTTGGTCATTTCCCAGCCTGGTAAAGTCTGGAAAAAAGTGTTTTGGTCTGTAACGATGGAAAAATAAAATCATTTTTCAGACTTAATCTTTTGACATGCATTTTCATATTGTTTCGTTCAAGATTGATTACTAACATAGGTGTAGAAGCAGGCAAATTTTTGGGGGTACGAAAGATTTTTGCCTGATTTCTTCAAAATTGCCCGAAAAAAATTTGGGCCACTTTGTATGCGATTTTCATGTGATTTTCGGCGCCAATTTTTCAAATCAAAGCACGTTGGGCGCCATTTTTGCTCGTATTTTTGTGGAGTTTGCCCAGATTTTCAGGGATTTTTTGAAGATTTCCACTGATTTTTCCCGGATTTTCCCCAAATCAAAGCATTTGTGGTGCGCTCGCACCCCCGCCTCCTACACCACCGATTACTAATATCGTGTAGTGACTGTATTGTAGTGACCTGGGTAGGTCATTCGGAAAAGGTAAGTCGACAAAAATTCCGGAAAAAAAATCTTGAAAACGTCTGGAAATTTATATTCAAAATTGTGTAAGAACCCTGAAATTCGTGTATTGTTGGATTGACGTCCAGAGTTGATCTGGAGAGAATTTTTGTATAAGAGCAGTCTGTGAAGAGATCTTGACATTGTCATTGAGTATTGTTCCAGTAGATGGCGAATATAAGTTTTTTGCAGAGTTTACGATCCCTGTTAAATTGCAGATTTTTGAAAAGTCTCATTCATTATTTTTCTCTCGCTGGTCGTTATGTACAGAGTCAATGTGGCTGTGGGTCCAGCACTGAGCAGAACTGTTCAAAAAGATATTTGTATCAGAGGTGATCACGGAGCCGGAGTGAACTCCGGGGGAGTCTAAGATTTTCGCCGGAGCAAGACCCGGAGTCGGAATTTTGAACAAAAACCGGAGCAGGAGTGAAATTTACCGTTCCAGCCGGATGGTAAAGTTTCAAATTTAAGCTTTCTCTGACAGGCTAATTGTTAGATTAACATCATGGCTCTTTTTTATTGGTTAAATTGGACAGTGAACCATTCAGTGCAAGCTGCCGAGGATGAGGGAGGATGGCACACTGGCGCCTGGCTGGCGCGTGGCCACTTCAACCAATCGTGTTTGGCTGAAGGCAAAATATCTCCAGCTGTGCTTTTGCCTCATGAGGCAACATAGACACTGTCTTCAGATATTTCGAGTGTAAATTTTCAATGAGCGCAGGAGCTGGGGTCACTTTTTTGGAGCAGGAGTCAAAAAAGTGACTCCGATCACCTCTGATTTATGTGTTTGGCGGTCTACGTTGTTTTTTGTGCTAAGGTCGCTTATAAGTATTGCTCGTCGACCTCTTCGCATTAGTTCGGGTTTGCAAAAGTTGTTAATTGGACAACGTTACTATGTATTGTGATAATTCGGTCTATATTTTCCCAGCAGTTCATCTTATTCTCGCTGATGTTGAAAATGTGGCGTTTGTTCCACCCGATGCTGCAGTTGTCAGCAATAGCCGTGGAGATTCATTTGGCGGTTCTGAGTGCATTACGCACGATATGCTGTTTAAGACAGCGAAGGCGGGGGCACTGAAAAAAACACATGTGATCTAGTTAGCTGCCCCATAAATGAGATATATCGAAAAGAGGTCCATAATAGATGGTGGTGCCGACCGCAAGACGTGCTGTCGCAGTCTGATGTACAGGTTGCGGGATTAATGACCCAATTGTGAACAGGTTCTCATGTCAGAACACACATGGCCATAACATTTAAGTGTCATGGACCACAAGATTACAGACAAAGAAAAGAAAAACCCGACTGAAATAAATCTTCGAGTTGCTATAATCTAACCCTTCTTGATCCACGACAGGCACGCATCCGGGGGGACAACCGGTAATTTCTCCCCCGAAATTTTCCAAAACGTGTTTAGTTATTAGATACAAATTACAATCATTTTGCCTCCCCTTCCCCGAGAATATCAGCTGGTTGCGGCCCTAATCCACGCACACCCATGTCAAGGAAAGTTTAATGGTTCTTGAGTCGCTTTGCAGCAAACGGGGAACCACCATAGCGTGAGTTGCTCTCTGGTGGTAATGCAAACTCTCGCGATTGTGAGCTGTTCTTTACTGGAGATTGACTTCGTGTGAAAATTCAGCTCTTTCTGCAAGTGTTGCTGATAGTCACAAACTAATAGTCCGTATTGAAAAATGTAGAAAGATGAAACATGCGAACACACACCCGCAAACGCACTCACGTATTTACATACATTGACAATCACATTATATAACGCAAACCTGAAAAATAGATGCTGACTTTCGGGGTTGTTCTCTGGTTGTAAACAAGAGAACACATTACTCGTGATGATTCTTGTAACTTACAATAAGCGAGTTCCTATATCGTTTTTTGAAAGTGACTATTGGCAATTCCTCAGGAGAGGGATCTATTTGCTGCCAGATTCTTGGACCTTTCTGAAGACCCGCAATAATTAGTGACTTTCAGTTTAAAGTTGGCTTCGTTCATTTTATCCCACATTGGTGTGGTTTTAATGGATGTTTTGCGTAACGACAACGCGTTTTTATAACAATTTCGAAAGTTAAGATAACCATCTTTCTTATAACGTTAGGTAGAAATCACTACCGGCATACAACTTGAGCACGCGCCGCCAAAGCTGTTAGGCTGGGTTCGATTCCAGGTCGGGTCATACCGAAGATTTGAAAAGCGGTATTTATGGCCTATCGCGTAAATGGGCGGGTGCAAGGAAGCTGTTCACGCGCGGTGCTACCATTGACGACTCGCCATAAATGCAGCCTTCACCACTAAAATAACCGCATGGCTCCCGGTGCACGCAAGCGCAGGTGGGCTCTGCAGACAACTCGTGACACTCTCGAAAGGAGTACAAGCGAGTTTAAATGAAACTAAACTGATAGAAAACACACTAAAGCATTGGAATGGACTGTGAAAAGAATTAATATCTTATAGACCAGTGATTCTTAACTTGGGAGGCGTTAATTATTTCCCGAGGAGGCGTGAGCCTTGCATCCAAATTAAAAATTCTTTATATTTACAACCAAACCTTTATTGCGCCTCGTTAACACTTCAACTGCCTTTCCACGTATCGGCGTTTGCGCGTTTTTAAACGTGATATAAACCGTGATGTAATAGAGGGTGTTGAAGGGAAGCACCAATAGGCGTGGTTGAAAAAAAGCGAAGAACCACGGCTACAGACGATCGTGGTGAAGGTCCTACGTGTCATTTTCTGCATAAAAGTGCTTTGACACAAAATTTACGCTTTGCGACCTTTCATGTAAATTTATGCCTTCTTGAGTTCACGTGAAGATGCGCTAATGTCATTTAGAACACACTTATCAGCAGACACACCTCCGTGGACTGCGTTGAGTTACCTGTGTTGCATGACTATCCCCATTGTTTGCTGCAGACGGTTTCGATTCTTCGTTGGGCGCAAGCCCCGGTTATTGGAGCTACGGGTCGAGCTTCTTGGATTACAGCGTTGAATTGAGTAGAAATCTCTATCAGGTGATTGAAAATTATTTTCGTATCTGGATTCTTTTTCGGTGGAGTCGGGATTTAAGTGCTAGTGTGTTTTTATATTGAGGTCGGTCTTGTGTAAGTCGCAGTGCGCTGCTGCAAAATAAAACCTGGGTTTACATTCGTTCGTGCATTAATTTGGTAAACGTCGAGCTTTTTTCCAAACTGGAATGTCGTCTCTTGTCCTGCAAAGCTAATCCAACGTTTTCAGCGCATCATCACATGATTTACATTGCTCAGCTTTCCACACGATCTCCTAAATCAACTACGACAAGCAAAAGCAACAAAGATGATCAATCGAAAATGGCCACTATGGAGGTAAAGCATTCGCTAGCCTTACTTCTAAATTCCCCGTCCAAAAAGTTCAGCAGATTTCATCGGCTCTTGTAGTGGATGTTGGAAAGTGTTTGTTGCTTGTTGCAAGAGATGTCACATCCGTCGTTTTAAAAAACGTTTCAAAAAACGGCATCTACTGCGTTATTTTGAAGCCATCGGAATCACTGGCGCAAATACGATCGTTAAATGGTACTTGGAAAAGATTTCTTACGCCTGTAGCTGCCATTGATGAAGCCATGGTTGCCGCCGAAAGTGCCACGACCTGGTTCTCATGAAGTATAATATGCGGTTCGTGAATTTTGTTTGGTGCTTCTCACAGCAACACCGACGCAACTAAATCCCTGGCGCTTCTCGGCAGTAGTCGATTGCCTTTCGCCAGTGAAAACCTGATCACCTCACCCGCCCTTTGATTCCAGCTAGACTTGTCAACCCGGGAGAGCTTTGTTGCTGAAACATGTCAACCCGGGAGAGCTTTGTTGCTTTGCAGCCAGGGCGTTAGTTATTGCTCCGCAAAACTCTCATGCAGATGCACGTAATCTTGTGTTCGGTTTGATTTTGAAAGTCATTTTGCAAATGATTTCACAATATATATTGTGCACGCACAGCACTCTAATTTTTTTTATCATCCAACTTTGATAAGTTTCGGGTTGTTGTGATTTGTAGGTTTCATGTGTCAGTTCAGTTAAAAATAAACAAGTCTTTTCATTTCAAAACACAGTTCATAGAAGTTTGAAGTTAAGCATACGTGGTTATTCTCGTTTCTGAAAAAAAATTGTGCTGTTCTTAGAAATTGATCGTTTTCACACGCATTTTTTGACCTGAATTGATCTTTTTACTAGCATTTTTTGACAAATGTTGCTTTCGTTGCAGTATTTATGTTATTCTGATATGCGCTTTCGCATCGGTCAATTTTTTACTTGTTCTATCTCGTAGTATTGGATCCAGTCCGGTGTGGATCGCAACTGCTTGGTGGAGTGGGTCGCCCGTCTACGGCGCTGGCTGTCATTGACTGTACTTCGTGGAGTTGTAAAAGAATGCAACAAGGTCAACGCCCAATTGAAGCACATCGGCTGTCCGGAAATTCAGGTACACGTGGCGTGCTACGCTGTTTGTTTCTGCACTATTCAAACTTCACAATTATTTAATCTTTTTTTTCGACTTAAAGTTTTGAAGTCATTGTGAGTTTACGGATATCACTCCTCCAGTTCATATTCTAGACCTGCTTTTTTTCAAACCTCCACGTTGGCAACAGCTCTAGGAAAGCTAAGCATGCCCAGCGGTTCTCCGAGACTTTTTGCCAGAGTGAAAGACCATAGGGGGGCGATAGCTAGAGTGTGCGTTAAAACTAGGACTATGGAGTCGATACCAAAAACTTCCGAATCCGACTCCTCTTTTTTGGTGGTACGGCTCCGACTCTCCACTACATGTACTAATCACTCCAAGTTTTTAAACATCCGATCAACGGCATAACTTTGTGTATATCGCTGAAGCTTTTAATGGCATTGAAAAGGTTTCAACAAGCGTTGAGTAGTGTAAGCAAAGTAACACACTAGCACATAAATTTATGTTTTTACATGTTCAAAAATTAGTGTTTGGATCTGCATGATGATATTTACCGTAATAAATTCACGTTTTTATGTAGGAGATAAACACGTTGATTGATTTTATAAAGAAATAGATGGATCGTACATCTTTTTAAAAGTATGTTAACAAACGATGACAGTTTAAAGGTACTTTCATTTCGCTAGTAGTGGCAACAATGAGTGCAACACTCACCAGTAGCAATTGCTCTCTTCCACTACTAGACCGTCATTCCAGTGTTGCCAAGCCCACAAAGACAAAATATGCCAAATTGTGTTTCAGAATATGCCAAACAGGACAAAAATATGCCAAATTCTTTTCGTAACAAAAAAACAACTGGAATGTAGGCAGTAAATTTTTTTCCCTATTATAAAGTTTACTGCACAATTGACAATTCATATCAACACATTTTAAGGCTGTCTATCAAAAAGAATCGTTTCCCAGTAAAGAATCAGACACTAGAATGTTACAGAGTATAAATTTTGGCTACTAGACGGCACCATCAGCTTTGCGAAGTGCATGAAGTATAAAATAGAATTAAATAAAGCCCATAAAGAGTAAAGATACCAATTACAAGAATCTAATAAAAAATTGTAACCCCGCTGCCCACACTTTACACAAAGAAAAAATGACACAATAGGAACAAGCAGGCAATTTTAAAGCTGGGTGATGTTATTGACATGTCTTCATGAATAGACTGACGCTATAACGTTCATGTCAGCAAGTACCAGGGTTTAAAAAAAAAGTTTTTTCCAAAAAAAAAAACCCACCTCTTTTTTGTTTGTTTTTCTTTCAAATCCGTTTTTTGTTGTTTTTTTTAAAGAAAAAAGATTTTGTTTTTTTATTGAGGAAAACGGAAACACCCCATTCTGAATTATTTTTATTGCATCATGCAATATCACTATTTTCAGAATCATACAATAATGACTTGTTATACCTACTATATGGCATTCAAAATTGAGGGTAAAGAAATGTACCCCATCTTTGTTTTCAGTGTTGTTGGTCAGTTCACTCCGAAGTTGTAAGGCTTGGCAAGCATGCGCACAGCAAACAGAACAATCATTCCCACACAAACTCTTTGGTTTCATGTCAAGTTTATGTGCATACCCTACTAGCTCAGCATCTATAGAGTGTATTTTTTCAACATATGATTTGGTATGGTCCAAAACCAGAAAAAGTTAAATGCACAAAAGACAGAAAAATTGGTTAAAATATACTGATTATGCAGAGCTGAAGAAGATAACCATTAGAATTTACTAAATCTTATTTATTCTTCTCTTTTTTTCAAGTCCTTCAAATTTCGTTATTGTTCGCTTTCTTCCATTAAAAAAAAATTGTAGTTAACTGTACAAATGTCCTGCTTATTTTATTTTTTACTTCTTAGTAGACTTTTTAAAGAAAAATAAAGAGTTGTTTTTTGGTGGGTTTTATTGGACTTTTTTTAAGTGGGCTTTGTTAAAAAAAACGGGTGGTTTTTTTGGGTCGTTTTTTTTGCAACAACCCCGCCAAGTGCTAACTGGTGAGTGGTGGCCATTACATGCATAACCTTTGAAAAACCGGGGTTTCACTGTGTTCTCATATATCGTAGTGTAGGCTATATCTACAAGATCAAATTCAGCAGACTCTAACAAGGCAGTAGTATACTGTATCGCATCCTCGATCATTGCCTTGGTGGTACATAACAACAATGAAAATTTCCTGCATTTTTGGTCACTTTCAAGTCTTTGTAACAATAAAGATTTGTTTCACCATTAAGTTGTGCCTTACTCGCAAAATGACATTTATGATTTAACATGGAAAGTTTTAACTTGTTCATGAGTTTTGTGTTGACAAGTGCAACATGATTACACACCTCGGAAACAAGAGTTCTTGTGAAAACAACTAACAATGGCAGGGTTGCCAGATTTTTTCCGAAGCTTATGGCCAAAACCTTAATAAAAATGGCCAGTTTGGTCATTTTCATTAAGGTTCAACATTTTGAAATGTCAAAAAATTGGTTGCTGGAAAATGTGCCAAATTTAACAAATATGCCAAACCAAAAATATTTATGCCAACCACCTCCAAAGAATGCCAAATTTCAAACATTTGCCATAAAAATATGCCAGTTGGCAACACTGCGTCATTCAACTCACCACGTGACCACGAGGTCGACAACGTTCGGCATTACATCAGTCACATACGTATGACGAAACAATGAACAATAAACTTTCTGATCAATCGGCCAGTGACGGTCAATCTTTCAATCCACAGTAATTCCCACGCAATTGTGCTGGTTAATGGTGAAGAAAAATTCACCATCTCTGTAGTGCAGATAATAGTTAATTCCTAATCTCCAGCAGATCTGTAAGGCGAAACGAGTTGTCTTTAAGTGGTAAAGTACGTCTGATAAAAGCCAAGAAGCAAGTGATCGCAGAAAATTGTTGCAGCTAAATTTAACATATCGCAATTACAAGTTTGCCAAAATGTAAGGCGAAGGAAAAGCTTTCAGAAATTCATCGCAACAATATTAATCCATCGAGGAAACGCACCAGGGAAGCTGCTGTGTTATTCCAGCCAATCATAATGCGCTTTGTACCCGAGTCAACCGATACGTAGGTAACAGGAATTGTATGTGCAAATTTGGCTTCATTTAGGACAGATGAACTTGTATTAATGGTGGACTGGTTGAATGCGTCAGGAGTTCATACAATTTGGGAGCAAGTTTTAATCGCATAAAATATCTGAGAAGTTCGATATGCGGTTAACCGATTTCGTCTGTATTTTAAAACTTGCAAAGCAATCTAAAATCAATTGGAGTCAGAGTCAGGACAATTTCACAAGCTCCAACTCCACTGACGAAAGATCCTTTCGACTCAGCCCTAATAACAACGAAGGTGGTGCTGTAGTTTAGTGTTGCAATGTCTTTGTCCTTGTCGAAAAATAGCGTGATCTCATCTGCAGCCACTGTTTTCTCGAGTCTGCACAAAGCGAATCCATTTCTATGCGCATCTTTGAGCTGCCTGGCAAAAAGTTGCCAGTTAGTGTAGGTCGTGTATTCCAGCAAATGCACGATTGTTTATTTAGCATGGTCTGCAGAGGCACAAAGTTAAATCACTCGTGAAATACCCCCAAAGCTGCTTTGGTTCCCCGCAATTTCTGTGCGCGCACGGCTCAAGCATCTTCGTGTCTTCGTTCGAGCATCGGCACCTGAAGACAAAGCCTTACTTGCTGAAGGCCGATGTCTCGTACAGGGTGCAAACAATCAATCAATGCGATCATCCCACTTTACCAGCGTGTCTTCTTGCAGTTTTCAGTTGTCAGTCACTGAGTCGCTTGCGGTGGCGCTCCCTCGCAAGAGCACTAGCATCAACTTCCCCGAAACGAAGTAATTTCAGATAGGTCTTCTTGCTGATTGCCGTCATTGCTTATCACAGAAACCGTGTTCTTTGTGCGCATCCGGAGCTTCCACATAGGAATGGTCTGTGCGGCTGTTGCCGTTTACTTTTTGCACAGATTCTGTGACATCTTTGATCCCACGTTTTTTATTCCGCCACAACCTTTCCACAATGGAGCTCATTTCGCGTTGTTGAATTTCAAGCGCGCTTTTGTTGTATCCTGGTCATTGACAAACCGCGCGATGACCGGTGCGCAGCAATTACCAATTATTTACAGACGTAAGCACGGATCCTGATTTTAACAAGTTATACCGTTGGATAAACGACACCAGTGTAAGCAAGCCTTAACGTTAATGCAAAAATTTCTTTTGATTGTTGTTGATGCATAGCGCACCCAATCTGTTGCTTGTTCTAAATAATCGCGAACTATCTTCATTTTTAGATTGGAGAATCTAGTCTCAGTGCACTGAAGCAGATACATCAGAGCAAAGCAAGTCAAGTGCCCACACTAACTTGGCTGCTTCCGTATTTGGAAGTGACGCAGAATCAAGAGTATTTGTTTCAACGAATAAAAAGTGAGTTTTGAGCGGAGTTGTGCTGCACGTTGTGTTGAGCAATTTCGACGCTTGTCTTGTTATCGTTCTGGGACAACTCGAATGTCATTCGGAGCTGCACAACACGAAGTACCGCTGCTGTGCTGATGCTGTACTGGCTTGCCACATCTCAGGTGCTGGTCAGCTTACTTGCATAATGCCTCGCTGAGCTGCCGAAATCCCTGTAAAATCAGCTTCGAAATCCCTGCAATCCACAAATTTGGTAACGTGCGAACTGAAGTGGATAGCATCACCGTATTTGTTCAGAAAAATATAATTTTTGCTGCTCGGAAAATCTGAGCTAAGTGGTTCACCTTTCTTTATTCAGTCTCCCGTGATCGAGAAAGTACCACAGCATGGCTTGAAGCCTTGACATCTCACATCAACTCTAAACAAACTTGACGTTCGCTCAAAACATTTGTTTTTCCCACCTCCTCGCCGGGCACAGGCGCCTTTGTCGGCTTGCGTCACTTCCTTCGGTGACCTTCGATCAATATTCCTGGGCCCAGTAAGACTTGGCAGGTGTTGCTGCCAAACTGGACGGAAACATCGAGCAGATGAAAGATTGCTCGCGTCCAGGATTGCATGCGGCAAATAGTTTTGTATTTTCTGAATGTGCAACAGTGCGAGTATTCTTTAATCTCAGATTTGCAGTAGTGTTTTTAGTGAATAGAGGATTTTTCGCTTTTTGCGATTCTCACTTGTTTTTCACACTTGTGCTTTTCCTTTCAAAAGCTATTCAGCGACATAATTTTATGGCACTGTGCATTGATTATACACACGGCTATTTTGCACCAACGATTTTTTAAACGAAGCGGCTTGCTATCTCGTACGTGCTAATTGAGCTTCGCTAGGTGCCGGCTAAAGAAAATTTGTTTTGTTGAGCCGACTGTACAAACATGTGTCGGTTGCGGCAATCGTTCTTTGATCTGCTGTAAATCGCTAGATCAAGGTTAACGAGTTCCCGCGCAATTTGCCGCTCGCTATCACGTCCGACGTTGAAACACTGCAAATCAAATGCGACTGACAATCGTGAGCAAACTGAACAACGAATTTGACGTCGTGCGTTTTGCAGAATTTTTCAAAGCCAGCGTTTATGGGTTGGTATGCCCGCAACTGCTTTCCACCCAGTAGCAAATTTGTTCAGGCTTCAGAAACGGCATGCTTGTGGTCTGTTAATATACATATACTGTAAATGCATGGAACGTAGCATCAGTTCGCATTTTTGAAAAATGCCGTCGTGGTCTTTGTCCATTTCCAGTCACCCATGGCGATCGATATAATACGACCTCGTCGCAATGCACGATTTGTACCAGTTTGTTACTTATACGCGCTATTTCTGAAATCTTAATATTTTTTCATATGTTTGCAGCTCTCGCTGCCGGTGGATACATGAGTGAATACAGATGGGACAAAGGCGGCAAGACGAAAGGGAGAGAGTGGGCTGAAGATCTGCCCACCGACTCTGCAGTTGTCATGCATATTTTTTGCGTCTATATGGATGTGCACCTGCCACCTCACCCTCGGTATGTTGAAAATACGGGGTCAGAGTTCGCGCCAACTGCCGCTGGCAATTTTTGGGACGGTTGGAGTCAAAATCTGTAACTTTGCGATCGGGTTAGCATGGCCTGGGAAAAAATCAACGGGTTTCGTCACAACTGCTATTTAATATTTTCCCGTTGTCAAACTCGAGAAAAGGACACAAATCGATGGAAACTCCGCCAACTACTTTCTCCGACCGGCAAGCTGACTTGGACCCGTGTCAAGTGCAGAAAGTGTTTGTCGACAGCATTGGCTGCGATGGGCTGGGAAACTCATTGTTTGAGATTTGCAAAATCTGCGACCAGACACTTTGCAGTTTAAATTTTTTAACTGGCCCGGAAACCGTGTAGTTGTTTGCTTGTAACTGGCCGGGCTTGGTGTTCAGCCAACGCTGCTTTGCGTGTGAGATGAATGAAGCAACGCTGCTCTGGTGTTACGCACAAGTTTACGCGCGGCTTTGGTTTCTTTCGGCGGCGCCGTCTCATCTGTCGTCACCTGCTCCGATTTTGCTCTTGAATAATTCTCGCCGTCTTTTTGTCGTGATCCGAACTCACCTTCGTCACGTGTTTGGCACTCGACAGCTTATTTCTTCATTTTCTGCTTCTTCCCAGTGCTTCTTTATCTTTGCGGTTCACCTCGTTGCATGGCAACGACCTTCCCATCATTTCAGGAGACAAGGCAAGAGCGATGGTTTCGCGCAAAATAATGACAGAGAACCTTTCAGACCGCTGTAATTTGCAAGTAGGGGCAAAGCTGTTAACCCTGTAATGGCTGATACACGTGCGAGAACTTCGTGCGAGAACCGATTTTTTGAAAGTATGCGTGAAACGAAGCCCTGCCACGTTTAAATTGCTTTGTTTTTTAGGTACCCAGATGGTAAAGCCTTCACGTCACAGTATTTTGTGCAAAGTCCGCACAAGCCTAATCCATCGAGCAGCGCAAAGATGCAGATCTTCCAGAGCAAGCTCCTGCCACCTCACTACCAGCTTGTCACCAAAGAGAGAACATACGACCCGGCCTCGGTATGCTGTGATTGAAAAATGGAGACAGGAATATATTGACCGGTGCTCGTTCCAGACTGACAAGCAACCCGTCATCGACCAATATCGCAAATGTTCAAATATTTTCCGAACCAGCTTCGACTCACTAATGTCGGAGCGTGTCGTTCTCTGTCATTTCGAATTAAATGTTTGCCATGCAGTCGCTAGGCAACGACAAACGTACGGATTTCAAGAAAACGAATGTATCAGACTGACATTTAACGTTACGTAATATGTGCTTAGTCGAGACAACCGTTGCGTCTTGAAGCAGAGATCTATCCGAAATATCCGACAGACTAAAAAAGATTTATCGTGTCCCTTCGTTATTTTCTTTTGCTTTGCGATGGCCACGCATGGTGCTTCAGCCGCTATGTTCTGGCTGCTTGCAGTGGACGTTTGATCCTGCGGCGGCAAGGGCGCTACTCCTCCTAACCCTAACTATTACTAATCCAGGCCGGCGACGGTCGGGCTTGAGGTTGTCCTTCCCGTTGCGTTTCGTTCGAACGATGCGGCCCAACAACTTCCCGCGCTCTTGCTCGTCGCTTGCTTGGCACTTACTGGCGATTACTGCGAGTCTGGCTCTCGTGCCTGTAAACGCGGTGCTATTTTTTGAGGTGCTGTTAATGACACAAGGCAAGGAAGGCCCGTTCGGCAAGTACCTGTCTTGTTACGGCATCACCCCTAAGTGCCAATGCATTTTCACCCACTGCGAGAACAAAACCGGTCGTGTGCGTCTTACGCCTTGCTCGATGATTGGTTGCAGATGGCGTGACGTCACAGACCGAACAGTAGTCTTGCTTTATCGGCGACGCACGATCTTGTGTTGTGGTTTTCCGAGGGGAGAACCGCTGGTGGGCGGAATAGAGCTGAACGTAAGGCATCAGTCATGTCAGGCATTCCTTACGCTTTGAATCTAAATCGTGTTTATAGTTTTTTGAAAATTTTCTCTCATCTTTCATTAAAGAACAAAAGCATGAACGTGAATGACGCTAACGCAAGATGAACATCTTGCCTTGTTTGGTGACAGATACACTGAAAATCTCGGTTCGCGTAACGCTAGAGTGAAGTAACGGTTGAAAAACTTTATTCGGACTTCAACAAGTGTTTGCTGCGACATGCTTCGCTCTCGTGCGGCGATGTGAACCTGCGCCTGTGACGTATCTCGCTTCGAATGTAGCGCCGGCATGGCGAACCACTGTTGTTGTTGTTGCAGGGACGTCACAACCTTTTCATGGTCATCTTGTTTTTCTTGCACTGGATCAAAACAAAGGAGTCGTCGATGCTCGGGTAAGTTACGTGTCGGGATTAATACGCTCACATTGTGTCGAACCCTGCCGAACACATCAGCCAGAAGTACCGCGCGGAACCTCGTGCGTGCGATTGTCGTTTCGTCACCTGGCATGTTTGCTCGGAACGCTGAGCTTTGCTTCCTTTATTTGCTATGCATGTTGTTGCAAACTGACGCTGCAGTGCGTAGTTATTCCGTGCAGTTACCCACACAATAAAAAATGTTTTTTGAAGTTGTTTTAGGGACCCGCTTCGGGTCCTGGAATTGAAAATCGGGTCCCCACAATTAGAGAAAATTATCGTCGGGCCCCGACAGGTCCATACCAAGTACCTAAGATTTTCCTTCAAAAAAAAAAAACGCAATAAATTTTATAGCCGCAAAAGATCTACAACAGCTTAAATGCTTCACGATCCACCAGTTATCAGTAAGTACTTTTCCGAGTAAAACATGCCCTCCCCTCTCCTCGTCACAATGGACATCGAGACAGATCGGCGGGTGTCGATGGAAACGTCTACGTCACGTTCCTTCCCAGACACGTATGTTTAACTGAAAGGAACCGTGATTAACATCGGTCTCGTGTATCCGCTGTAGCAGGATATCGAGCGCTAATCAGCCAATGTGCTGCAGATGTTTCATGTCAACCACAGGCCTATGGTGACAACTGATAATCTCACCCGGATCTGACCTGGCCACACCTGGTCCTTTTTTGCCCGTAGCCACCGACACACCGGTGATTTTTCTTGGTCATTGGGTGAAAATCCAGGTGGATCTTACTTTGTTTCGCAACTTTTAGCTTGAATCGACAATTATTCCATGCACGAAAGGTGCCCAGCTTGTAACAGATGCTGAACTTTGTCGCAAAACACTCGTCAATAAGTTATTCCTGGTCCCTGCGTGACGTCACCAAGGTCAACAGCGGTTGCGCTCTTGTTTAATGGACTTGCGTGGTCTGCTCTGTGGTCAGTTGGTCGCCGGCCGTGTTTACGAAGAAGCTCGCCCGTAGCCTTTTGACCCGACTGCCGTTAATAGATGGAAGGAAACCGACATTGACTCTGCGATTCACTGCTTGTCAGCTCCTGTGGGAATCCGCGCCCGACCACGGTCGGCCCTGGTCTTTCTGCGGGTTGCCAAACCAAAAGGCCGTTTTGAAACGCGCGTGAATGGTTCCGACTTCCGTAAATATGGGAAGTTCCATCGCGGCCTGAATGCCCGGCACGTGATCCGGCTGCCACATCCGCCTGACGTCACAACGGCGTCTCATTCCTGCGATGCCTCGCACGAGTTTTCGGTCGCGCGCGTTGCAGGCCTCGCCAGCGGGCATCGGCGAAGGTGTGCGGCTTTTGCAGTTGAGCGCTGCAGACTGAAGCCAATTTATCACCGCATTAAACTGATGCGCAAATGAGCCCTGAAGCGGAGACCACCCAGGCGCCGACATTTCTTGTCAAACGCTGTCCCGGCCAATGATCACTTGCCAACATGTTGCGGCGTTCTGCGAGCGCTTAACGCCCCTTCGCTTTTTTTCCGCAGCCAAGTCAACCTCGGCCTTTCTGGCATAAACCTTCTGTGCGTCATCGAACCCACGTCACGGACGCGCGCCACCGTCCTGCCTTCCAAGGAACAATCGTCGACCGGTTGACGTCACGGCCTCTACCCCACGACTTTATCTGTGTGGTTTGGCTGGAAACGGTCGCCGGCGTGCAAAGGTCGCGGATAAGTTTGCCGAAACCCTCCACGCGTCGCCGTGGCGAGAGTCTTGCCTGGTTTGTAATTTTAGCTGCACGTCTGTAGCCGCGATCGCGACGCGAGACCTGACGGAAAGCAAGAATTCGATTGGTCGTCTGAGCAAAGCCCGCTTGAAAAGTTAACATTTGTTTCTACCTGGCAGAAGGCATCCGGTCGCATGTCTTGTCTGTGCTGACCTGTGTTTATCTCATGGACTTATTTCATTGCGTAATAAAACGGTGCTCCGCGTCTGCATCTCGTCGTTCGATCGCTGAGTTGTGTGCTTTGTTTTGCAGGATAAGCGATGCTTTCACCGGACCCCTCAACTTGCCACCTTATTAAAAACTAGTTCCGCAAACGGCACAGTATGAAGTAAATCTGGTGCAATATCTTTCGTTACAAACAGTCTAGAATAAGGTTTCTCAACCGGAGCCCTCGACCCCCTCGGGGGCCACGAGCAGAGACCTTTACTAGATAGCTCTGCCGTGATATTGCAAAACCCTACTGATGAGCACGAGGCCACAAGTGTTGACAGTCTATGGAAAGGGACCACAAACCATGAAAGGTTGAGAACCACTGGTCTAGAATCTTAAACTTAGCTTTCTGGCGTGACCCTGGATTATCCCTCTGATAGTTGCGCTTGTCACAGCACACATCATACCATACCTTCAGTAGCATCTTCAGTTGTAGGACGAACAAACTAGTCGGTACTCTTAACATTTTTTACCAGTACCAGATATAGTAGATCCAGAGCAGCGTTGCACGCTGTAGTTGCATAGCAAACGTTTCAACATAAAGTCGCTCATCAACACTAAAAAAGCCTTTAAAAAACTATACAGTTTTATTTTGAGACGTTTCGGATGATTCTTAATCCACCTTCAGTCAAAAAACTAAAGCAACACTTGGCAATGCTAGCAATTCAAAACCAAAAGACTCTGTGACGCAAGAAATAACAGTGTGACGCAAAAGACGTCAAAACCAAGACCGCCAACCCTGTCAAATTCGCTAACAGTGAAAGCAGGACCAACAGGTATGCAGAAAGTGCAAAAACAAAACCTACATAAGAACGTAATGTACGTAAATAAGCCAAGACCAGTAGCAAAAGACTATTCACAGAGCACTGCAAACGAAGGATGCAAAAATTTTGTTTAACATTTTCAAGTTCAACAATCGGCACGATGTGTCTACGTCAGCACCAACAGCAATGCACGCAATATGTATTAACATAAGAACTGAGCATCAACCAATTATTTGACATAAAATCTACGTATTGAAGAGGTATAAAGGGTACGAACAAACTAGGACATCAAGCGCCAAGGAAACAATCGTCAAGTTTGTCAAAATCTTCAAGGTAATCGTCAAGTTGCATAGAACAGAATTGCAAGGACTGCGAAGAGTTGGCTCCTTGTGTCGGAATCTTCTGATGCGTGAAATTAAACAACACTGCAGGAATATTTATCAGATAGAAACAACGTATCTGCAGAAAAGAAAAGACTTTGAACAGGATATGGGTCTAAACTCAAGACTGTACGTAAGAAGGTTTCTCCGTGCCTGTGAGAAGGATGAGTTCGACCAAGTAGCAAGTAAGCACAAACAGAAACTCTGTCGTTTAGGCTTAAATTGGCAAAATATTGAAAATAACCTCAATGTGGTCACCAGCCTTTCAAGTAAAAAATTAGGTAATTGTGAAATAGACTTGCTTAATAAACGATTAGATTTTGGTATTTTGCCTGGAAAGTTCAATTTTCTGCAAGTGCGAGCAAATCTTGAAAAGTTTTACCAGGAATGTCGTCCGTTTCTTCAACAACAGCACAGAATTGAACTTAAGAGACTTCTGATCAATCAGTACAGCAAACTCAAATCTAGTTTTTTCTACAAAAAGAAGAAAGACGAAATAGTACTCACTAGGAAAGAAAAAGAAACTCTTCGTACTCTCAGCCAAGATACTTCTATTATTATTTGTAAACCTGATAAAGGAAATGGTGTCGTGGTTTTAGACAGAAAAAATTATATCAAAAAGATGGGTACCATTTTAAAGGATAAAACAAAGTTTCAA
>Ga0210059_1002539_pt1 | contig 28645 bp, 17 predicted proteins | sample Ectturendosymbi2_FD_188042 | JGI IMG/M metagenome (GOLD analysis project Ga0210059, IMG submission 188042) | Ecteinascidia turbinata endosymbiont from Florida, USA - Sample 2 (SPAdes) (version 2) | ecosystem: Host-associated > Tunicates > Ascidians > Unclassified | place: Key West, Florida...
GAGACCAATGCGGGTCAATGATCTCTTGAGGATGGAGTTGATGGCTGAGTGCCTTGGGAAGCGGCCTGCATTTTTAGTACAGGAGAGGCCATGGAGCCCGAGCTCGTCAACAACTTTGCCACAGCGGCATCTTGAGCTTTCAAGGATTTTGGCACCAGTTCGGAGGCGATTGCAATACGGAGCTCATCAGTACTGAGCAAGTTTCCAACACTGGCAATTGAGATATGATTTATTACGTTAGCAGAAGATTATTAAGTTTTTTTGTACAGCTTTTGTTAGAATGCAAAGTATCCTGTAGGCTGTACCTGTACTACTAGTGTACTAGAAAGAAGAATGATTCATTGGTAATAAGAGTTATTTTTGTGACAAACAATTTGGAAAAGGAATTTGCAGCTGCAGTGCTTACTACACTTATTTAAACCGTCTGACCAGTTAACAAGATGATTTGATGCAACGCATCAGGATCAATGAAATTCAAGCTAAAATCTTCAGAAGTGGGGAGATGAGCTGAGAAATTGTAAAGAAAAAAAAGAAGTGCATCTAAAAACGCAATCTGCAAAAAATGCTTGCATAGTGACATGAGTAGGCTATGTTGAACTCAATCAAACTCAAGGAAGATAACAAAATATTTAAAGAATTTAGAAAATATCACTTTTTATAGCCTTACACTACAGCATGCACCATGATATCTGTGTATGAAAACCAGCTGTACTAAAAATATTGTAGTAACTTACTGGTAAGCATGTCTGCCTTAATGACATAGCAGTGGGTCTAATATCATAATATATGGAGTGTAACAGTCCCAATGTTAACTAGTGATCATGAAATAAAGTGCTATTGCACAAGCATTGGGAACGTTTTAACTTTGCACTGATGGTGATGGTAAAACCTGTCCATGCATTTCAGTTGTTCTGCATTTCCTTCCAGTTCAGCTTTCAGTTTGGCACCTGTTCTGCTGACGATGCAATATGACCATAGTAAACGCATCTAAGACTACATTCTCGTGCTCCTCTCAAATGTTGGTCATGTGCAAGCATCGATTCTACAACGTGCTATTGTATGTCAAACCATTTTTTGTGCTCTTGTGAATGATAATACACAGTTGTGGTGATGATAAAGTGCTTTGCTCCTTTCCATGTTGGCCACGTGCAAAGCCTATTCTGTCATGTGCTATGCGCTGGCTAACCCATTTTTTGTGCTCTTCTGTCTATGATCGAGTCTGTATGGACCACTAGCCTGCAATAAACTATTATTATTGTATATTGATTTGAACAACAACTTTAGTTAATTAATTTGCACAAGCTTGAATAAATAAAGTTATAACAACAAAAAATTTGTGCATAGTTGCCCATTCAATTTCGACTTTTGAGGCTCATGGGCCTGCTAGGCTCTCTCATGGGACCTGAGCCAATACCTTTGTTTGAAGTATCATGATGCAGTTGATACAATCTTTTACAATAAAATCATGATACTATTTTTCACACATTTGTCTGTTTCACTGAATCAATAGCTTAGTACCATATTACAAACGTGTTGTTATTTTATTTTTGGATAATATTGGTGAAGTTGCTGTAGTTTATGATGAGTTCACGCTAAACGTAAAAGTTTTGCGACGGTCATTTTCGTATTAAAAATGTGTCTGTTTTATTGCACTAACAGCTTAGTATCACACAGAAGAGTGTTATTTGTTGTTTATATGCACTATACGCATTCAGATCTTTTATTTGATATGCTGTTTGCCATGATTTATGCTAAATTATTGAAGATAGTATTATTATAATTCGCACTAAATGGTATGTGTTCGTCATCACAGGTCAAATCCAAGATGGCTCCACATCTGAAAATAAACTTCATGATATATAGAATGACTGTGGTAAATTTCATGCTTGTATCACAATTTACACAATAGGTTTGCTTAATATTTTAACTGAAATGACTCATTTACATGTCCAACAACATGGTTTGCTTGATTAAAACTTGCGCTATTATCTCCAAATTTAAAACTTGTGCTGTAATCCCTAAATCTCTAGGTGTGTTCCCATGTTTTGAGAAAATGCTTGATAATTTATGTCATACGGTTGGCATTACTATGAATGTTTTGATGAAAAATTGTGTTTGTGACTGACCAAGGCAGTAATTTCAAAGTGCACTTTCCAATTTTCCTCGATTGCCTTGTGTTTGTCATATACTGTGCACCAATTAATTATTGGTGAATAGGCCTTTGTATGGAATTTAATGCTGGTTTGTTGTATACTTTTATCTAAGATATGTTTTTCTGGGTTGGGCTGAATTCATACAAAATGCTAGAGGATAAGGGCTGGCTAGGATGGGTTTGTTGTAGTGGATTATGTATGTGTCATCAAAATGTAAACCTGTGACATTCCCCTAAGCTACAACTAAAATCAACAACCATGGCAAAAATTGTTATTGTGGCTGGAATCTGGTATGATACTGGTTTTAGATTTTTGGATCTGGACTGGATTATTATTTTTGCAATATTGTCAGATCCAGATTGCATTCAAATATTGCTAAAATTTTTCGTACCAGAGCAGATGATCAAATTTCAATCTCCACACAATACTGGAATGTAGTTGCCAACACACCATCAATTATGCTCTTTCAAAAGCTTCCTGTATGTTTTCTTGGCAGATCATGTTATAGCTGGGGTATATATGTCAGTAGCTGAGCTCATTGCCTTATGCTTATCCGTGAAACATTAAATCAATAGCAACTTTGAATCATGTAAATTAAAGTTGGGTTGTTAGTTGCATTCCATATATTCTTTAATTAGTTGTCATCTTCATTTGGTTATTTTGAAATTATTAGATGGATAATACTAGAACAAATAATGTTATTGGTGGAGTTGCATGTGCTGTATTTCTTCTCGTAAGTAGTTTTTGTGGATCTGTATTTATTTACGGGCCTATGCTCCCACTGATGTTTATTTGGCCATGGTTATACAGGCGTGTTGTTGAAGTGCTTGCTTCTATGTGGCAATCATTACTTGTGGTGAGTTATTTTAACCTGTTTCTTCTCTTTATCTGTGTAGAGCAGTGTTTCTTAATGTGGTCCAGGCGGACCATTGGTGGTTCCACCAAGAGTTCCATAAATGCTTGATAAAACGTTCCTAAAAATTGTAACCCTTATTGTACAATAAATTATGTAAGATTTGTTGACTCTATAAGTCCTGCGTACGCCACTTTTTTTGCAAAGCTTTGCACCACTATAACTCGCCAGCCGATTGAGCTAGAGAGCTGTTCAAACCCTCTACGCATTGAGCAAGTCTTCTAGTTGAGATCGAAAAAAAATTTTTTCGTTGTGGATTTGGGTTTTCTGGGGGTAATGTTATAATGGGAAGATGTTTTCACATTTTTGGCCAACTTTACTAGGCCCTGGGTGCCAACTCAATGATCCATTTTTTGACTCAAATTTTTTTTGGAAACTAGGCTGTGATCCGTGTCTTTAGAGCCCTTGATTAGCTTGCTAGCATATCTGGAGCCGAAATTATGGCTCAAAAACATAGTTTTTGACAAGATTCAAAAAGTTTCAAAAAAGGTAACATTAGCCATTTGTGGCCAAACTTTGGACAGCCATAACCCGGCAGCAGATTGAGCTAGAGAGCTATTCAAAGCCTCTAAAGACTTGTGACGTCTTATAGTTCAGAATAATTTTTTTTTCAGATTTGGGTTTGAGTCCATGGGATCATGATTAGGGTTTGTTTTGTGGTTATTTTGATGATGTCATCATCCAATCCAACAAGCTGATATTGTGGCTCAAAGTTTTTTTTGGATTCTAGGCTAGGAGTCTTTAGAGCCCTTGATCAACTTCCTAACGTTTCTGGTTCAAAAGTTATGCCAAAAAAATTCGCAATTTTTCTAGAAGTTCTTAGGGATTTAGGGAATTTCCCTAATTAGTATTCAATCATTTTTGCCACAACATTTCAACCAGAAATGCTAGAATGTCAATCAAACCCTTCAAAGGTTTGATTAAAGACTTGTACTATAGCCTAGAATCCATTTAAATTCAACAAGCTTTGAGACCCGAAATCGGCTTGATAGGTGAAATTCCATGGGATGTTGATATCATCAGATGTTTTGACAGACCTGTCAAAACATCCTGTGGTTATGTAAAAATTGCCAAAAACGCTAACAACCCACACTGAAAATTTTTAAAAAATTCTAAACTACAAGAATTTCCCCATTTATAGAGGGTTTGAACAGTTCTCTAGCTTAATCTGTTGGTGAGTTATGGCCATATAGAATATGGGTGTAATTCACCTCAGGCAAGCGTTTGTGGGTGTAGAAATGTTACTAAATTTTGGTTTTTGATCCATAATTTTGACTCCAGATATGCTAGAAAGTCAATCAAGAGCTTTAAAGATGCGGATCACAGCTTAGTTTCCAAAATGGCTCATTGGATTGGTGCCCAGGGGCTGGGTAAAGGTGGCCAAAAACACCCCCACTTGTAATACCCCCAGAGAACCCAATACGAAAAAAGAATTTTTTTTCTTGATCTCAACTAGGAAGACTTGCTGAATCTGTAGAGGGTTTGAACAGCTCTCTAGCTTTATCGGCTGGCGAGTTGCAGCATTGCAAGGCTTTGCGAAAAAAGTGGCACACACTGGACTTAAAGAGTTAAAGGGGTGAACTTTTTTACCATTTTTTAAGAGATGGTCCATGGGCCAAAAAGGTTGAGAACCATAGGTAAATGATTGATAAAATTAATGCTTACCTAGCTGTGTGGGTGGAATGTAGTCCTATGTGGAACATTTGACTTGCCAGAATCGATTGTTAATAGAGGTAGATATAACAGTAACAACTGTCATTTTCTTTTATGAAAAATCTTCATTGATACATGATGACAGGTTTGTTGGTATTTTGACAAATCACTAAACTGACAAAGAGTGGGAATGGCACTATAGAGAAGATCTCTGACAAATGGATTGATTTGAAGTATTCAGCAGTAGTCTGTAGATAACAGGAAAAAATTTGAAGCAAAAGCTGAAGGAATCAACTTTTTAGTTCATTCCGGATTTCACTCATTTCCGACCGGAAGAAAGTCAATATTAAACCTTCGCTGCCGGTGTATGAATCTATTGTACCTAAAAATACTGCATGAGCCACTGTTTTCACACCACTTTGCAACTCCATAACTGGCCAGTTGATTGTGCTAGAGAGCTGGACAAACCCTTAAAAGACTTGTGAGTCTTTTAGTTTGTGATGAAAAAAATTTAGGGGTTTTGTTTTTTTGTGGGTGACGTCATAAGTGGGTAAGTTTAGGCCATTTTTGGCCAAGGTTATCAGGTCCTGAGCCCCAACTGCAAAAGTAAAGTATTTTGCTAATTTTGCGCTGGAAACTAGGCTAAAATCCAAGTCTTTTGCGCCTTTGATTAACTTTCCAGCGTTTCTGGTTCAGAAGTTATGTCCAAAAAAACAAAATTAGGTAAAAACATCTTTTTGGTACTTTTAACCCAAAATTAACATGAACTAGGTGGACCAAAATTAACGTGGTTTGAGTGGACCAAAATAACCAAAATTTGGTTAAATCAATTATCTTGGGTAATTCTTATCCAAATCTAGTTTTTTTGACCATAATTTTTGAACCAGAAACCTTAGAAAGTCGATTGAAGGCTGAAAAGACGCAGATATTAGCCAAGTTTCCATTAAAAAATTGAGCGAAATACTTCCCTCTTGCAGTTGGGGCCTAGGGCCTGATGACCTCAGCTAAAATGGCCTAAGCCTATCCCACTTCTGACGTCACCCACAAAAAACCTGACACCCCCAAATTTTTTCATTGCAAAGTATGAACTGACCATGTCTTTTGAAGGTTTGAACCAGGGTTGCAGAGTCGGAGGTAAAATATCCGACTCCAACTCTGACCTTTCCAAAATTTCTGACTCCTTAACATGAAGGGAATGAAATTTGGCTGTTAAAATCAATGGAAAGCGTGGTGCACAGCAAGAAATCTGTTTCAACAAAAGGTCCAAAAGAAATTGTACCATTTCAACAGAAATTCCTAATTTAAGAGTGTGATGTAAAGAATGATCCAATTGGACATCTGGAGTCAGAGCTGGACAAAAAAATCCAAACTTGACTCCCAGTGTTGTTAGGAATCTGATTCCACCGAAAATCCTCCGACTCCGCAACCCTGGTTTAAACAGCTCTGTAGCACAACCAACAGGTGAGTTTTGGAGTTGCAAAGTGGCGCAAAAATACAGGGATTTATAGCTAAATCCACCAAGGGCCAAAGGTATTAATTAACACATTTGCTGTAGGTGTATGAATATATTTCACTTTGAAATCAACCTAAAATCAAGCAGTTTTCACGTGTCTTAGCAACGGCATAACTTCTTGACTGATTGCGTTAACTAGAGAGCTGTTCAAACCCTCAAAAGACTAGACACATCATTGAGTCTACAATGAAAAAAAAATTAGTTTTTGTTTTTTTTGTGAGTGATGTCATAAGTGAGGTAGGTTTTTGGCCATTTTGGCTCATGTTTCCTGGCCTAGGGCCCAACTGCTAGATAGAAATATTTCACTCAAGTTTTCATTGGAAACTAGGCTAGAATCCAAGTATTTTGAGCCTTTGATCGACTTTCTAGCATTTCTGGTTCAAAAGTTACAATCTAAAAACAACAAATTAATTAATTATCTAATTAGTAGATTACACAGGGCAACAAAAAAACACTTTTTGTATTAAATGAGAATATGATATAACTTTTTTAGACAACATTTGGGTGCTGATTCCAAATTTGGCATTCATTTTCTTGTGTCACATCACATTTTGGAGTTACAGCGAAAGGCTTTTTTAGGTATATAAACATTTCTATGCTAATATATTAGCTTTTATTTCCAAGTGAAAAATGACCTGATAATTCAGTCTATATAAAGTTTGTTACTTTATTATGAATGATCAAAAAAACAAGTTGAACAAACAAACACAACACTCCTGGCGGTGATAGTGTAACTCATAAAACTTCTACAAGTGTTTTGAACAAGATTTTCTTTTAAAAAGCATGGCTGGATCACCACGAGACAACATCCAGCAGGCGATACCATCATTGATTCTTTTCAGAACCCCTGGTATCTTGCTTCCATAGCTTGAATATTATTCACCCTGGTAATCACTGATGGCATCAAGGTTTTCCAAAAAACATTGGTGTGAATGAAGAAAATGCATCTTCAGAGAAATATGCAAGCCCATCTACATGTAAGCTAATGCAATTCTGCAACTCCTGCTTAAAAACAATGAGCCTTAATATTTCTTATGAAAATCAAGCATATCAACCTGAATGCCTTCTGAGCTTGTAACTCCAATGCATTCTTAACGGGACATTCTTAACTTGAAGTTCCGATCTGTCAAAACCTCTACAAATCTATAGACCTACAAAATTCCTTCGTTGAATATAGCTTTCCTGAGATCAGGAAACTTGTCACACAAATAGTTAAATTAAAACTAGTGAAACTGCATTTGGCCACTGCTTTCACAAAAATTTTCATCAAGCCCAATTTTATATGTAGAGATGACATCAGGGCTTATCATGATTTGCTAGTGGAGGATGTTGAACTCCTGAACACTGACCACTCCAGGAACATATGAGTTTCTTGTGGACGTATGTTGCTTTTCATAGTGATCCCCAGTAGCACCTAGAGTGGTTGTCCCATAAACATAAAAAGAGCAGTACTTGGTAACTCCTGTGTGCATTCCCATTAATATGCTTGTGACCTTGAGAGTTCCACTCAGGTTCCACTGGTAGTCAGTATAAGCAACTAAAAAGCATTCTGAACAATCTGATTGTTATCAAACAATTCATTCAAATTAACAGAATATGCAATGGGAATTTAATGTTTTAAATTGCCTGTGTGCACAGAGATATCAATATGTCACTCAATAAAACAGATTCTTGCATTTAAATCACTCAGTTAAGGTTGGTAAACTTGTTTTTCTTTCGCAAATGGTATGTCTGCTACATCAATTATTATTCTGTGTTACATCACAATGCAAAACAATGCTACCTTCTGTTGTTCATAGCACTGTGGTAGGCTAGGTAACTGGTAACCAAAACATACAGATAGCTCAAAAACCAGATGTGCTACCAAAAAAATAATGACATTTTTGAAATCAGTGTAAAAAATACTTTCAGGGGCACTTATTGCAATCACTGTTTAAATTTTGCTGTTGACCAGTGTTAACACTTTGACGTCCGGGTTAATTCAAGCGGTTTGCAAAAAAACGCTGGATCGCACATATGGCTTTGTGCGGGAATATCTCTGCTCCTGTACAGGTTACGGACCTGGTCGAAGTGTCAAAAAACGTGGCAAATCTTGTAGTATGCACTCGAAAAAAAACTTTTTGGTTGGGGAGTGCGAGTTTTTGTGAGTGATGTCATAAGTGGAGGACTTTTTGGCCAACTTCACCTGGCCCTGGGCGCCAACCGTTAGATGGTAGTATGTCGCCGAAGTTGTTATTGGAAACTAGGCTACAATCCGAGTCTTTTGATACTTCGGATGACCTGCTGGGGTTTCGGGTTCAAAAGTTGTGATCTAAGTTAATAACAACTTTTGACTAATTAGTTAATTAGATAATTAATTAATTAGTTTATTTAAGATCATAACTTTTAAACCAGAAATGCTAGGAAGTCGATCAAAGGCTCAAAAGACTCGGACTCGAGCCTAGTTTCCAATGAAAACTTAGCGAAATACTTTGGCCTAGCAGTTGGGCCCTAGGCCAGGTAACATGAGCCAAAATGGCCCAAAAACTACTTCACTTATGACAACACTCACAAAAAATCTGCAAACCCCAATCAAAAATTTTTTTTCAAATGCAATCTAGAAGACTGTCTGATCCATTTGAGCCCTTGAACAGCTCTCTAGCGCAATTGGCGGAGGAGCTAGGGCGTTGGCAAGGCAACTGACAACTGCTGGTTTTAGGCTGATTTCAATGTACGAATATATCATACCCTGGCTCTCAAAGTGTTAATTACTAATTTTGTTGTTTTTAGGTCGTAACTTTTGAACTTGAAACTCCAGTAAGTCATCCAAGGTATCAAAAGACTCGGATTTTAGCCTAGTTTCCAATAAAAACTTCAGTGAAATACTACCATTTAGCGGTTTGGGCCCAGGGCCAGATGAAGTGGGCCAAAAAGGCCTAAAAGTACTCCACTTATGACATCACTCACAAAAAATCCAAAACCCAAACCAAAAACTATTTTTTTCATTGCGGACTCGAAGACTTGTCAAGTCTTTTAAGGGTTTGAACAACTCTCTAGCATAATCGGTAAAGGAGTTATGCAGTTCCGAAGGCACGTGGAAACTTGCTTGATTGAGGCTGAAACAGGCCAGCAGTGAAGGTGTTAAATGTTCAGTGATTAATTGTCACATAATTAACCATCCAGTGATTAAGTGTCAGTGATTAATCGTCATGTGATTAAATGTCACCAAACCTTGTAGGTGATTAATTCTCTGCGTGATGAAAAGTCATCAAAGCGTACAATATACTCGCACTTTGAAATCCTGCATGAGCTGCTATTTTCATGCCACTATTGCAATTCCAGAACTCACCAGCCGTTTGTGCTGGAGCTGTTCAAACCCTCAAAAGATGCGGTGAGTCTTCTACTTGGCATTTAAGAAAACTGAAGTTTTGGATTTCAGGTTTTTGTGGGTGATGTCTAGGAATGCGTACAATGGAATATTGAATCCTATGGATTCAAATCTGTTAGTATTCGAATCCAACAAGAGTTTTTTCGTATATTTAGATTCGAAATAAATTTGGATTGAATAAATGTGAAAAATGGCAAAGTTGGCCAAACAGATAATTTCAATAAATTTTGCAGCAGCACTCTTTGCATTCCTGAGTAAGAGAAAGAAACACTCAACAAGCTCATGGCACTGGATAGTGATGTAACGAGCTAATTAAAAGGTTGTGTGATTGCAGATCGACGTTCTAAACCTCTGTGCGATCAGTTGATTTTGCTCCTAACAAGTTATTCCAGAACAGGAGTCGATATTCTGGATTCAAAATAAAGATTCCAGAAACCTCTAAATTTTCCATAATGTACATCCCATGTGAGGTCATAAGTGAGATAGGTTTTATTAGTCAGGTTACCTGGGCTGGTTTGGCCCAGGTTGGTGGGCCCTGGGTGCTAACCACCAGAGGGAAGTTTTTGACTTAAGGTTTTATGGCAAACTAGGGAAAAATCCGAGTCTTTTGAGCCTTTGGCTTTCTAGCATATCTGGTTCCAAAGTTATGCAAAATAACAGGTTAAAAAACCCAAATTTAGTTATTTTAACACTGTGTTCAATGTTTGCCGTGAAAGTTTTGCTAGTAATTCCACTAGTACTAGTCATCTTCCATTTGCCATTAAGATGTATCTTGCTTTTAGCAAGTACTGCAAGCTGACAAACTCCATGTCACAGAATCCCCGTACCACACATACTGCACCTTTTAGGAATTGCTTTAAAAAGTTATTCTAACTCAATATGTGATAGTAAGTAATGGAATGAATATAACAGTGTACCTAATGCACAAATCTTGAAACTAGTGATGGACAATTGAGAATAATTCACTAATCTGGAATTTTTCTTGTATTCAGTTCCATGTGGATTTTGGATTCGGAAACTGTAAGATACGAATCCTCTGGATTTACTATTCTGAACTGCCCAACCCTACATGTAACAGGGAAATATGAATGAGTTGTGCCAACTGTATAAATCAGTGGTTTTCAACCATTTTTGTACCTTGACTTATTGTAGCAACCCACTATAACCCAACAACCCCCATCTAAAACTCAAACAAAGCAAATGGAATCCAACAGTGTACATAAAATATCTGCTTGCAACCCTTCAAAAATGGTTCACGACCCCTCTGTTTCCAAACTACTTATATAAACGAAATATAAATTACAGCTACTCACACCCCTTTGGAAGATGTTTGAACTGAAATTGCTTTCCAAATATATATTTCTGATAGAAACCAAGCAGCTTCAAAAAACTCATGATAGCTTTTTCCATAAAACTCCAACCAGTGGATGGTGGATTCACTCAAAATGGTTTTAAAAAATCTATTGGTTAGTAAAAAACATCATGTCATCAAGTAGTCTTGAAAGTCAACAAAATTTGAAACAGCTTTAGTAAATGAATAAGCAAAACAATTCTGATTTATACATTTGTACATTTTCTAGTACTGTGCTATACATCCATGCATTTTAAGTTCTACTTAGTACATGCTCTAGAGTCGTTCTAGCAATGTTACTTGAATTGAATGAAACCTTTTCGAAAGCATATGCAATTTTGGGACTTCACTTTCCAATGCGTGTTGCTATAGGGAAACAATGCAACACAGGAATTCCTTAAAAAACCTCATATCCAACAATGGCCATTTTGAACTGTTGCTTACTTCAACATAATTGTTGAATATATTTTTAAGGTTATGTATAAAATCAAACAGTAAAAAAGCTGTTTATCCTGTCTGGTTAGATGTTCTTACACTATGCAAGTTCATCTCCACACATAATCAACAAAAACTTTCCTGAAAAGAAATCACTGTATGTTGTACTTCCTATAGACTCCTGCCTAGATTAACATGTTGGCTGCCAGTGTACGATATATTGGTACTTTGAAATCAATGTAAAATCAAGCAGTTTCACGTGTCTTAACAACGGTATATAGCTCCTCGGCCAATCGTGCCAGAGAGCTGTTCAAACCCTCAAAAGACTCGATAAGTCTTCGAGCAATGAAAGAACAAATTTTTGGTTTCAGGTTTTTTGTGAGGAACATCATAAGTGAGGTAGGTTTTTGGCCATTTTGGCTCATGTTACCTGGCCTAGGGCCCAACCACTAGATGTAAGTATTTTGCTAAGTTTTCATTGGAAACTAGGCTAGAATCCAAGTCTTAGAGCCTTGGTCAACTTTCTAATGTTTCTGGTTCAAAAGTTACGATCTAAAATAAACAAATCATTTATCTAATTAGTGGGCTAATTACTAATTATGTTGTTTTTAGGTCATAACTTTTGAACCTGAAACCTTAGCAAGTCATCCAAAGTATCAAAAGACTCGGCTTTTAGCCTAGTTTCCAATAAAAACATCAGGGAAATACTACCATCTAGTAGTTTGGGCCCAGGGCCAGATGAAGTGGGCCAAAGAGGCCTTAAAGTACTCCACTTATGATGTCACTCATAAAAAACCCAAAACCAAAAAAAATTTGTTTCATTGCAGACTCGAAAACTTGTCGAGTCTTTGAGGGTTTGAACAGCTTTCTAACCCATTCGGCGCCGGAGTTGTGCCTGTGCAAACAGCTTGATTTTTGCGTGAACCGCTAGAAATAACCTGGCAGTGAAGGTGTTAATCCAGTTAGTCGTTTTCTATTATTACAATAAGTTGCAAAATTTAGCAAAGTAAACAACAATTTACAACACTACGTTTTGTAACATATGTCTTTTTTTGATTTTTTTCATGTGTTGATGGTTTTTCCTGGAAAATGGAATAAAGGTTGTTTATGGTGAGTAATGTGCTGCATTTTCAGTCAATCCAATTTATTGAAATGTAAACTGTAGTGAGAATATCAGTGATTTGAATGCTATTACAAAAGGTATTTAAATTGCTGGAAAGAAGGCTTAGGACTGAATAAGAGTTTTATAATTTGTTGAGTCATATTGACCACTTTTATGTCACTTTGAAGTTCTCATTAAAAACATTTTACCTTGAGCGATTCCAAACTCAGTTGAAAAAACATGATGCAAACTTAGTTTGGTAGTTTCTGTAGATCTGCATTGGATAATTTACAGGACTTGTATAAAGAGTTCAGCTATACTTGTTTTTTGTACTCATTTTGCCAGTGTCAATCTACTGTACTTGTAATAGCATGTGTCACATGCATTATGTGTAGACTGATTTACCCACTAGTAGATATTTTCTGAATAACCATGCTTTTTGTTTCAGTAATCCTGTGACTCCAAGCTAAGCAGAACTGTGCATGATGTATTTCGTTGAGAGTCTCTCAGTGTCATTTAATTTTACTACTGTTACTCAGCACAACTAGCTGAACCAGCCAGGGAACCCAAACAAATTTTCTAAAGGAGTTCTAACCAGTGCAGTACATTTGCTCACTAATACAGTCATGCACTTACTGATCCTGTTTAAATGTTTCACATCTTTGATGTTTCTGTTGGTAAAAATGCAAACTCTTAATACTCTCTCTGCATTTATATAATATCGATTAAAAAAACAATAATGAATCTTTAACACTTTGGCTGCCAGTGTACAAATATATAGTACCTGGAAATCGGGGAAAAACCAGGGATATTTCGGTTGACTTACCAACTGCATAGCTCCACAGTGGATTGCGCTAGAGAGCTGTTCGAACCCTTAAACGACTCAGCAAGTCTTCGAGTCTGCAACAAAAAAAAATTTTTTGGTTTTGTGTTTCATTTTTTTGTGAGTGCTGTCATAAGTGAGGTACGTTTTTGGCCATTTTGGCTCATGTTGCCTGGCCTAGGGCCCAACTGCTAGACAGAAGTATTTCGCTTAAGTTTTCGTTGGAAACTTGGCTAGAATCCGAGTCTTTTGAGCCCTTGATCGACTTTCTAGTGTTTCTGGTTCAAAAGTTATGATTTAAAATAAACAAAATAACTAATTATGTAATTAGTGGATTAATTACTAATTTTGTTGTGTTTAGGTCAAGACCTTTGAACCTGAAACCCCACCAAGTCCTCAAGTATCAAAAGACTCAGATTTTAGCCTAGTTTCCAATAAAAACTTCATCGAAATACTACTGTCTAGCTGTTTGGGCCCAGGGCCAGATGAAATGGGTCAAAAAGGCCTAAAAGTACTGCACTTATGACGTCACTCACAAAAAATGCAAAGCCCAAAACCAAAAATTTTCTTTTCATTGCAGATTCGAAGATTTGCTGAGTCTTTTGAGGGTTTGAACAGCGCTCTAGCGCTTACGACGCCGGAGATATTCCCACATAAAGACATGTGCAAACTGCTGGTGTTAGGCTGAATACATACCAGAGCCAAGGTGTTAAGTTTGTTTTTGCATATTATACTTCACATCAGCTTTTTTTCAGTCATAGACCAAATTTTCTTTGAGATGATTGAAGACAATAAGTCAATTCAGTCATAATGTCTGAAAATATAGTCTTATTAATACTTTTGTGGTGAGTTTTAATACATACCATTATAGGGCAAATGACTGAAATGTCTTATCAAAAAAACAGCTTCACATGCTGCATGTGCTGGATTAACATCAGCTTTAGTGAAGCATAGAGTGTAGTGGGTCTCAATGTTTTGCTGAAGTTGTTGGTGGCTTGTTCATTGCTGCACAAAACTGATATGTTTGCATGGAAAGATCAGGCATTAGAGAAGAAGTAAGATGTGGCAAAACAATTCTCTGGAGTATTTCCTAATTTGCAGAGTACCACTGCAAAACAAACATTTAGAGTGGTTTTGTAATATAAGTAACTGTTTCATGTTTGTATTGTTCTAACTTCTGCTTGCGTATGCTTTCTAAGAGTCTTTGGTCTGAAGTATTTTTAGCAGTAACAAATTTGCACTGTGTGGTTTAACTTTGCAAAAACAAGCTTCATACAGAAATTGTTGAAACTGCTTACATTGTTAGTGCTGTATTGCCTTGTACATGTTGGACCAAATGACTTAGTGTCACTGAAAAATACCCCAGCTCAATAGCAGTTCTCGATCAAATATTTTTATATGCTTTTGCAGAAAAAATTCTGGGGATTGTTATTGTAGTGACTGGAGATGCAATTGAACGACATGAGAAGACAGTTGTTCTAATGAATCATCGCACAAGATTGGACTGGCTGTACTTTTTTTCTTATGTTTTCCATGCAAAGATTTTGAACAGGCATAAGATAGCTCTCAAGTCAGCTTTAAAGTGGCTGCCAGGTGTTGGTAAGATGGTCAGTTTTCATAGGTTGAAAACTTTGTGTTTGATTTTTTGTGGTATTGAGTAGGTTCATCCTTTTAGCATTGTTTGTTCATCTGTTTGATAAATTTCATAGTGCAATTTGGTTATGGCAACTTTTCTGAGATCCCTGCTGCCTTATATTCTAAATAAGTAAAAACAGTAATGTACATTTGTCAGATTGCAAGTGATACTTGATATTCTTGCCTTGGGTGAGTCTTCCTAAAATTCTTTCCATGTTGTTGGTGTCCAACTCAACACTTTTGGTACTGGCTGACATATATATACATGAGGAGAAAACCAGCCACGGTTGCCAGGCAAGGTATATATAATGCTCCTAACAAAAATCTTCGTTTTCTGGCCATGGGATCCAAACCAACAAGCTCCTATTTTCGCTCAAGGGATTTAGGAAACTAAGCTATCATCCAAGTCTTTAGAGCCCTTGATCGACTTTTTAGCATTTCTGGGTTCAAAGTTATGGCCAAAAAATACCAAATATTTCTGGAATCTCCTAGGGATTACCGGGGATTTCCCTAATTAATTTGCAGCATTTTGGCCATAATTTTAGAACCAGAAATGCTAGAAAGTCCATCAAACCCTCTGAAAACTCGTATTATAGCCTAGTTTCCAAAAAACAAGTCAAAAAGTGGCTCTTGGCATTAGCGTCCAGGGCCCGATTACGTCCTCCTAATGTAAACAAAATATGCACAAACATACTCCCATCATGTAAACATCAACAAAAAACGTGACATCCAAAACCTAAAATGTTTTTTTTTTGTTCCAAAGTAGAAGTCCTTCCGAGTCTTTAGAGGGTTTGAACAGCTCTCTAGCTCAGTCAGCTGGCGAATTATGGCTTTGAGCGAAAATGGCCAAGGTTACCTTTTGTGGGATTTGAATTTTTACCCGATTTTTGGTTTTGAGCCATAATTTTGGCTCCAGATGTGCTAGAATGTCAATCATGGGCTCTAAAGTCTTGGGTGTTAGCCTAGTTTCCAAAAAAATTTTGAGCCAAAAAATAGCTGATTGGGTTGGTGCCCAGGACCAGGTAAAATTGGTCTAAAAGGCGAAAATATGCCCCCATTATGACGTCACCCACAGAAAACCCCAGACCCAAAACGAAAAAAACATTTTTTCAACCTAAACTGGAAGACTTGTTGAATCTGTAGAGGGTTTAAACAGCTCTCTGGCTCAATCGGCTGGCGAGTAATGGTGTTGCAAAGCTCTGCCAAAACAGTGGTTCTTGCGGTCCTTAAAAGGTAAACCACTCGGTAACCGAAAGTGTGGATGCTTTAAAAAGCCTAATTGGCAGTTGGCACACATGTTAAAAATGGCAAAGTGTTATTGGTTTACCTGGATCTACCAACAATGCTGCAGAAATTTAAATTTGCTTCATGTAATACATTTTGCCACGTTCAAAGCACAGAAAGTAAGGAACCAGTGCAGATTTTCCACTGCTGTTTGGTTGTATTGCATTTGCATGGCTCCATTGTTGTGGGATAGCTCTGACAATATGATCGGTTATTCATATTTTGGTTGTAGTGGTAAGATATTGAATCTGGTAGATTATTGTTGCCATAATCTTGAGGCCCTGCTTGTTTCATGCGTGGTTTGTGCAGGGCTGTGGAGCCTGAGCCAAAAACTTTTAAATGTTGGAGCTCAAATTTGGCTTCCATTCCAGTTCCACAGATATAGTTTGTAGGGAAAGCAAGTTGTGCAGATATTACAATGGTTTTTAGTTTTCAATGGACCAAATCGTTCTGGAGCTGGAGCGTGAAATTTGAGTTCCGGCTCCACAGCCCTGGTTTTGTGGTAGATTTTTTCCCTTGTGTGAATCAGCAAGCTGAAAACGTTGCGGAGTCGGAGGCAAAATGTCCAACTCCGACCTTTCCAAAATTTTCGACCCCTTAACAAAACGTGAATGAAGTTTGTTTGTCAACAATTTTGTAGCAGCTAGCAATCAATGGAAATCGTGGTACACAGCAAGAATTCTCTGTTTCAATAAAAGTTTCAAATGAAATTTTACCATTTCAACAGCCATGAGGTAAGATTCATAACTTCAAGTGCCATGTAAAAATGATTCAATTGGACTTCTGGAGTTGGATAAAAAATCCGACACCGGCAACTACTCCTAGAGTTTTTAGGAATCCGACTCCACCCAAAAACCTCCGATTCCTTGCGACTGCACACTGCACAACCCTACCTAACTCATTTGCTTCAATTGTTGCCGATATTCATGGAATTCCAGCCTGTGTTCGCAGCATTGTTTAACGTGAAACATATATTGCTTTCAGTGTTATGCAGTTCTTTTGCCATGATTTATCAGTAATTAAGAACAACTACCTGCTGGATTGCGCATTTAGTCTTTCTTTGCTGCTACATCATCTGACCTCGTTTCGTTGTAATCATTTTTGACATTTATAGCCAAACTGATGAAAACGGCCATGTTCACAAAGTGATATGTGAATTAGTTCAGAATGCCACTCTGTCTCTGCCTGCAGAGTGATGTTCAGTTGGTGCCATTCTTCAGCACACCTACAGTCTGCATTTGCAAGTTGCAGTCAAATCGTTCTGAATTAAAAGATTAAATCTATGGCTAACCGCTCAACAGCTGCAAGTTGGTAGTGGTTCAGCGTAGGCAAGCGCTGCTCCACGGACGAGGGTAGACTGCAAAAGCCGAAACGGTTCCCTCTGGAGATTAAGCGCATGTTCGGTATTTCGATCATTTTGACTACGCGTTCGGTATTAAAATCATATATTGTTTTCAGATTCTTCACTTCACATCACCTTATGCTCACTGCTTGGTCTTGCGCAGCTTTGATGAGTGCTTTAGTTTCAGTTTTACTTCTAGATTTCCTTATCCAGACGTAAGCAAATGTCGCTGGTAGATTTTCGTCAACTTCCCTGGAAATTGTCTGTGCGTTGCTTTCTTTCCTTTGTATTTAAGGTAACAATATACAGATTTAAAAAACAGCCTTCCAACGAACTTTCCTGCTGCACGAGCATATAATAGAAAATACGACAGATTATGGTCTAAGAGCGTGGTCAGTATCTGCATGACAATCGTGCAGGAAAAGCTGAAGATAAAAGTGAAGAGACGTTGCTCCAGTTTTTTTGACCACTTTGCACCAATGTGACTTTTCACAACTAGCTACCAGTCTTGCATTTTGACAGAAACGCGTCAGCGCTTAATTTATAATTTCAGTTTTTACGCACGATTGTTTTTCCGACATTTTGAGCGGAACTACTTTGTTGGATTTTACATTCTTGCGGGTTGCGGTAGGCAGGATCAGCCGAACACTGCTTTTAAACTTCTTTCCTTTCGAACACCCTTGGCCTGCTTCAGTTTTCCAAGAGATTTTTTGTTGGACAAATCGTTTGCATACTAGACCCATATTTTGTATATAGTCAATTTGCTTTGTTTTATTTAACATACTAATTGATGACCATTGTTAGTTTGGTTAATATTTTTTCAGGTTGGGCAATGCAAGTTGCTGCTTTCATATTTCTTGATAGAAACTGGGAAACAGATCAAGGCCACATTAACAAAATTTTGAGTTACTTCGTGGAAATGGATATAAAGCCGAATATTCTTTTTTTTCCTGAAGGTTATTCAGTGTTTCAAAAAAATTAGCTTTGTTTATTGCAGATGCGCCATTGCGTTAATGTGATGATGAGCACTGAATGTGCCCATAATACAATTATATTCAGTTGAATGAATGCTCTGGCACAAGTCACAAGAAAAATCAGTAGCGGTTATTTTTCTTCGTTCGTAACAAAAATTAAATATTTGATAAATGCTGTTTTGGAAACTCGTGTTAACTGCCGCGGTAATGTTGCTATGTAGTTCCATGTAGTTCAACATGTGATTGCTATTACGTTTTTATAGCCGATTCGTCTTTGGTTCAGAAGATAAAATGGATTGTTGTGTTTCATCAGCCTTTGTTAGTGTACAGTAGTGTACATCGCTTTCCGCAGATTTTGTTCAGAGGTCATATTTTAAAATTTATTCAGGTACTGATTTAAGCGATGAAAACAAACTGCGGAGCAAGGCATATGCAAAGAAACAAGGTTTACCTGAACTTGAGTTCGTGCTACATCCAAGAAGAAAAGGCTTCACTCATTTTGTGAACACCCTTCGGAACAGTAAGTGTAGCCGGAAAGGTTATGGCAATATTTTAATAATACATACGGCACTCTTTGATGTTGTTTTGTAATTTATGCAATCAAAGGTATAATTTTTATTGTCGACATTTTCATAAACCGTTTGTCATTTTTGTATTTATCGGTGTTGCAAACGCGCTGCCGGGAATTCTAATAACACACCTGTTTTCAACTTCTTGATCGTTAGCCGAACAGTACAAACAGCCCTGTTTTACCAAATTACGTTGACCTTCTGTGTCACATAGCTGTGAGCACATTTTGTAATTTTTACTAGAATCAATGACAAATTAATACTGAGACTGCAGTGGCTGCAAATACGGTACGTTTCGAAAACACGACCTGCCTTTCTTTACTTGAATTTGCGTTTATCTCTGCGGCTTTGGATTCAAAGTCATAAAGAGCTATTTTCAGTTAATATGAAGATGTAAGTAAGATGTACAAGGTATCTTCTACTGGTTGCCAGTGGCGTAGTTTCGACGAGCTGGATTATGTAGAGCTTGCTACTGTGGATGGCAGTTGGATCGCGTGGGTATGGTTTGTGCGCGCTTTTTGGCTAACCCTCTATGATTTCAGTACTACATGGGATGCGCTGAATGTTTTTGATCTTCTAGAGCAGGGGTTCCCAACCTTTCCTGAGCCATGTACCCCTTCAGCATTTCAAAAAATGAGTATGTACCACTGAAATTTCTTATGAAAAAAAGGCTGAGGAAAATAACAAAATCCATTGAATTTTTTATATAACTTCTAGATTTTTAGAACTATAAAGGTGATATTCACTGATATGCGAGTTGTAAAAATATTTGGAAATAAATAATACTGTATATAAATATGTTTTTCCTTCTATGGCTAAGCTTAAATGTACCCACCTTCAGATAGACAAACGTACCCCAGGTTGAAAACCCTTGTTTAACTATCACAAAATGAAGGTAACAATAGTCACTTTCGGTTGAATAAAATGCGGTTTCGAATGAAACGTGTGGAATAAAATGTCGACAATTAAAATCCAATCGATGAAATTATCTTAACATAGACTCGAAATATGTACAGTACTGTCTACGTACATGTGACTTCCCTGCGGGCCGCATACCCACCGTTGTTCCAGAGCAGGGGTGACGAACATGCGGCCCGCGCGGCCCACAAAAGAATTTCGTGCGGCCCGCGAAGCATTCTGGCGAGACCAGCAGTTATTACATTCGTTTGTTGTTTGTTTCTGTTTATGAACAATTTTTTTCGTTTTTAACAGGTTTCATAGTATGACTAAAAAGTTGTGCGGCCCGCTTACTCAGCAGTAACTGACAAAGTGGCCCGCGATAGCAAATAGGTTCGTCACCCCTGTTCTAGAGCCTTTTTTTATTTAATGCCGGTTATATTCAACTGGACCTTTTTAGATAGCTGTAGGTGTTATGCTGATCGTGCGGTGTAACATCGTGGCCGATTGTTTGCCCTGACCTGCGTGAGGGTTTTGGTTTTTGTTTACGTTTTAAGAATGTGATGCATGACATGACTACTCTGGTTTCATCAACCGTTTTCTCGTGCTGCGCTTGCTTCTAGTTTTACTAGCAAAAAGTTACTAGCGAATGTTGACAAAGAAGCAATTTTAGAAAAACCACGCACTGTTGCTGTGAACAATTCGCAAGAGTCGATTAATTTAGCCATTTAAGAGCCATTGAAAACCATTTATGATTCGCTTGTGTGTGTCATTGCTGTGACTTTACTATTATTGCTGAATGATACCTACAAACTTGAATAATCGCAAAATGATGAAAGCAGAACCAAGCACGAGATTCCTCAGGCAGCTTGCTGCAAAGCTAGAGCTCGTCTTGTTCTTGGTTTGATACGTAAATTCTTCAATTTGAACCTGTTTTGTTTTGTGCGTCTTGTTGGTAAACACAAATCACTACAAAAACAGTTCTAACATTTATTAAAGATTTTTAAAAACTGCATACTTAATAAATTTTAGCTTGCGGTTTCGTTTCAACTAGTGGTAAGCACAATGTGTTTATATTTTTCTTCCAGTAAGTGGCATACAAGCAGTTCATGACGTGACCGTGGCTTACCCGTACAATATTCCTGCTACGGAGATGGATATTTTGAAAGGCGCTGTCCCAAAAGCAGTGCACTTTCACATCAAGAGATTTGATATATCTGAGGTAACCCTATCGCAATAAACAGCGTTATTGTGTTAATTTTTCAGCACCCACCCTACGCTATGATTGTGCAAAGGCACTACAGCCAAAACTTATATTTTGTTGTGGCTGGTTTGGTGCATTTGATTTTTGTTTAGTAAGTATCCTTAAATTTCCTGTGAATCCCAGATTGAAGGATTTTGACCAAGTACTGTGGAAGTCAGTACACATCACCAGTTTGTCTGTGTGGATCCACCTCTGAGTGTGTTTTAAACGTGTCACATGCTTGCAATATCGATGTGTCAAGCGCTGATTGTTCTTATAAACTTCATCAATTGCTTCTTGTTCTCAGCTTCTGTGAAAAATCCGTCACTTTCACAAATAGCATCGATTATGTCTTTATGGAAAAGCACTCACAAGTTCAAATAAAACATACTTTGAAAGCTTGAAATAGGGTGGTATCCGAAGAAGGAATTATTAAGTCGTTTAGTCTATTGTAAGATGGACGTGTCAAATGCTGTTGAGCCGGGCTTTTGGGGGGTTTTCGCATAGGTTTAGCCATCAGAACTCGCCTCGCCAACCTTACTCGAAACATTCTCACATTTCCGAGCCATCACAAATGGGATCTCTATTCGGAGAAGTGGTTCCTCATCCAGGTGTTTGGAATCTCGCAACTACGCTCCTTCCCGCGCAGCGTGACACCTTTGAAAAACATCGCATTTCTTTCGGTTGCACATGTAATTACCCTCTATCAATCATTACGCAAGGCTCGTGGCCGTAGGCGACTCGCCGTGAGGATCGAAACAAAGACCAGCATGAAAACAGATATTAACAGTATTTCAGGCTCTCGCTTCGTGTCCACAAAAGATTGAAAATCGCGCAGTGTTTGTTTTTAGGTTTTTCGAAGGGTGGTGAAGCTTTAGGATGTCAACACGATTTTCCCTTCTATGTCTGAACCTATTAAATGATTTTCATAAAAATGCAAGTTTCCGTTAAAATATGCCTAATTATTTGAACACGACATTTACTTTTGGCAAAAAACTGAAGACAATTTTATAAATAGAAAGTTTCAGTGTCCATGCTCATTCATTTTCGTGCCCGTTTTTCCTTAGGGAAAGGTCGCGGGGGCAGCAGCCCCAGGTGGACCCGAAATACCTCAAGATCAACCGCAATCTCAGAAAGTTCCCCTCGGTCCACACCAAGACGGGACCAAGCAAGGGCGGAGATGTAGTCACGCCAGCTGCTCCTTCGACGACCTCTCAGGTGCTTTCCCGCGGTTGTAGCCAGCAAGACTTGCTTCGCTAATCTTTCCCGGGAGATTCTGGACATATGGCCGAACCAACGCAGCTGGAATCTTTCGATTCGGAGCAGTCCCGTCGCCACGGGGGGACAACACACGTAAAAGCCCTCCATTGAAAAATTTCTGTCGACAATTCGAAGAAGTGGCTTGACATTCCGGGTATTACGGATTTTAAACCTGTACACCTTGTCACGAAGTGTCACACCCTGAACTCTTCGCAAAAATCCCATTTCTTCCGCTTGTTCTTGGGAAAGTGTTATTTCGGTCGTTACTCGAGGTTCATGACCACAGATGAGGATCGAAACAAAGACCGATTTCAAAACTGAAACCTTTGCGATCTTTGAAAGATCCTGTTTTCACCACGGAGCAGCAAAGCTCACGCAGAAATGCGTTTGCTTTCGGAATCCGTGTGTTGATCTCTGTTCCAACTTCCGAACTCGTGAATACCACCGCAGGGTGCTGAGGCACTTAAACCTCACCTGCTGCAGTGTATTACCGCGCACTTGTAGAATACACTGCTTTGGGCGTCTTGATTCGTTCCTGCTTGGATGCACGCAGCTGAAAACCGATTAAGTGCATTTTGAAGGTCCTGTTTAGAAGTTGCAGCAGTACCAAATCATTCGTGAAAAGCAAAGGGTAGGTTCTGCTGTTCCCAACGGTGACACCCTCGTCGACTCGGCTGTGACTGTCTATCCAAATCGTAGGTCTCCAAAATTTTTGGGAGAGGGCCACATAAGCTATTGCACAACAGTTCGGGGGCGGACATCTTAATGTGATTGTCTCGGGACATGTTATATCCTACCAAACCAATAAATGTTCGTAAATATTCATTTTCCATTACTGAGAAAATGTCTTTGCGGGCCGGATAAAATGGCCACCCCTGATATAGACTATGAAGAGAAATGTTGATAACAACACACACTTGTCGGAGTCCAGCACACACGGTGAACGGTTGTGATTAACTCCGTCGACACGGATCCAAACTTCTGAGCAAGAATACAATGACTTGGCGGCCAGTAACGGGCGGCCGTCAACACCATAATCCCGTAACACTCCTCAAAGCCTTTCACGAGGAACCCGGTCATATGCTTTTCCGAGGTCGACAAAACATGTGTATACGTCTTTGGCATGATCCCAAAATTTCTCGAAAATTTGCTGGAGAGTGGAATTTTGTTCTGTTGTTGTGCTACGGCCGCGACGAAAACCGCACTGGGTATCATCCAGCTTTGGTTCAATTATTTCGCGGCATCTTTTTACAAGGCACTACACTTTTCCAGGGAGGCTAAGGAGAGAGATGCCCCGGTAATTGGTGCATTCAATCTTGTCTCCCTTTCTGTGTATCGGGATGATCAGTTTGCCAACCTTTCGGTGCCCTTCCAAAACGCCATGCTACTTGACACGCACACCAGTCAGCCAAACAATCCAGCGTTTTAAGTTCAACTAATTTACTCTTAAACCTTTCCCTAGCAGCTTTAAACTCGGATTTAGCAGCGGCATCAGAGAGCTTATTGCACAGTTCTACGGAAGCTTTCATCTGTGCTATGTTAAAACATTCCGCCTGAAAAACTTTGCTCAGTTCTGTCAGGCGAGGTAGCAATGCTGGCAAAAGGAAAGCAGCATAATGAAATATTTTGTGTTCGCAAGCCGCAGTAAAGCAATGTCTTTTTGCATTTTTAGTTTCTCACAGCTGCTTCAGTGCGGCCCAAATAAGCCAAAATCTCACTCCTAGCTCTCATAGCTGCCTCACTGGACAACCACCTTGTTTTGCATGTGCTCTGCAACTTTGTAGTCTGATGCATCGCCAGGCAAGCCGATCGCAACGGTGCAACTGTAAAACACTTCCATACTTGCATTAAAGTGCTTTCACATTTTCGTACATCATACTGTACATATCTGCGGCAGTATAGCAACCGGCCGAAGCGAGGCGGTGCGCATGACAATGCACAGATACCATTCTTATAATTTCCGCTTCCAACTTCTGCGCCCGTGAATTGTGTCGGCCTATCATTGCAGCCGCTGTTGCAATAACCTCGTGCAGGAAAGCATGCTTTCGTCAAGTGGTTTTACTTCAATACAAGGCAAAATCATGTCTTCTTGGCTTTCAGAATGTAGCAGGGTGTCATTTTGACACCCAAAACAGCTTAAAAACATCGATCGCGTATTACCGTGCTTGCGGTACTATTCCGTGTGTCAATCTCTTTGTTCTTCCTTCACTCGTGAATACCACCCCAAGGTGCTTAAGCTTCTGAATCATGCGTAACTGTCGGAAGAACTATATGCCATGCTGGGATAAAGAGTGCGAGACCCTCTATCGCTCCTTCATCTGAGCCCCAGTGGGGACTGACTCTGATAGAGCTGTTTTGTCCATACTCTCACGGCATGAAGGGGACAGGCAGGAGCGGTGGGAGGAAGCTGTTCATTCCATCGACTTCTTGCACTCTAGCCGCAAAGCGTGGAGCACCATCAACAAACTCACTGGCAAGCAGATCTGGACGCTCCTCTCACCTGTGCCCCGTCTCGGCAAACTCCATCGCCTCGCAGCTCATGACGAACGGGGGCACACAGGACCGGGGATCGCGAGTCCACCAGGCTCGTCAACAAGCAGCTGTCCGACCAATGGAAGATTCCAACATCTGAGGGTCATAGTATCTCTGAACCCTGAGATTGCTGCTGCCCTCCGACGCCTGAAACCAGGAGAGTGCCCGGGATTGGATTCCATCTTCCCGGAACTTATACTCCACACTGGGTCGGCTCTCAAATCTTGGTTTTGCACCTTCCTCACTTCCTGCATGCGCCCACACAAAATTCAAAGATCTGGGGAAGAGCACTATTAGTTGCGATCCCTAAACCAGAAAAGCCACTGTGTTTGTCGACCTCACAGCAGCCTGCGACACTGTGTGGCACTCCGGCCTCAAGTTTACTCGCAGCTTCACCCTTACCATCGGAAACAGCAAAAGAAACAGGTTACGATGCCTCAAGAACGGCGTCCCACAGGGATTTGTCCTGGCGTCCCTTCTCTTCAACATCTACATCTCTGGCTTGCAAAGCATCGTCTCCAGAAAGTATGCGTATGCTGATGATCTAGCAATCATGCATGTTGATGGAGATTGTCAAGCAGTGGAAGGGGTGCTGACCAAGGACATGGCAACCGCAGGTGGATCCCTCCAGACTTGGAAGCTAAAACTCAGCACTACAAACCGGTGTCGGCAGCCTTCTGCCTTAACAACAAGGAAGCTAAACGTGAGCTTAAAGTCGAATACAACAACGAAACCCTGCCCTTCTGCTCTGAGCCTAAATACTTTGGGGTAACGTTGGACAGGTCGCTCACGTACTGCCGACACCTTGAGTCACTTCGCAAGAAGCTGACGTCACGCGTCGTGCTCCTGAGGCGGCTTGCTGGCTCCAGTTGGGGTTCTGGGGCAAAATCTCTGCAAACAGCCACCCTAACCCTGGTGCATTCAACCGCAGAGTACTGTGCTCCTCTCTGGTGCCGCAGTGCTCATACCCCGCCTTATCGACCCCGCCATCAACAACGCCTTGCGAATTGTGACTGATGCCTGTGTCCTTCACCAGCGGACAACTTTCCAATCCCCGCAGGCATCCGACCAGCTGAGCTTCGTCGCAATGGAGCCACACTGTATCTAGCATGCTGTGCCATGGAGCCTGGACATCTGCTCCACTCAGCGCTTACCCGTCCATCGAGTGCAAACGCACGGCGCCTGAAATCGAGACACCCATTTGTACCCGCCGCACAGCAACTCATCAGTTCATGTGACAACAACAACATGCATGTGGCGCACTGGGCGGATCATCAATGGAATGCGGAGTGGGCGGACAACCCAACAAGACTCTGCATTTTCATCCCAGACACCGGCACCCACCCACCAGGAATGACCCTCCCAAGAAGAGCCTGGGTCCGACTTAACTGCCTCCGCACCGGTGTCAGACGTTTCCACTCCTGCTTGTATAAATTGGGTGTGGCCTCCTCTGCGACCGTCGTCCATGTTGTCCTCCGATGTCCAATCCATCGAACTCCCCATGGACTGCATGGCCTGACGGTTCTGGACGATGACACAATCGAATGGCTGCTCAACATCTACCCTGAGATCGAGTGCAGCCAAGCAGTGGTTTGAACAACTGAATCAAAAGAAGAAGATTCCTTTCAAACACGAACAGCCCCACGTTCTTTCGCCTGATTCACACGAAACAATTACGATTCACCAAATGCAGGACCAATGACCGTGAAATCACTATCTTTGGCAGGACGAAGCAAACGTGCTTGGAGTATGACGACACTATGGTCGGCATGCGGCTTGACCAGCGGTCATATTGATATTCATGGAAACTCGTTGGAAAACCCTAGCGTTATTAACACCAAATCTGATTAGGTGGCCAAAACTATATTTCATGAATAATTTAAGGCACAAGGTTTTGACGATCGAACTGATCAATGATCATATACCGGCAATTGACTCTATGCGTATCCAGCAGCGCAGCCAAGAATTTTGTTCGTGTCGGGCCAGTCAATGACGTCGTCAGATTCTGACGTCGTCTTGAGTCCGAATTTTTGTTTATTTTCTACCAATTGAAAATTGGTATGAAGTCTCTTCGGCCACATTCTGGCTGCGCCACTGGCGTATACCACAGTTTGCTGGAGGCCCCTTGGATCTTGAGGCCCTAGGCTTAAGCCTACATAGCCTACTGCTAAATCCGGACCTGCCTAACCTCCACCATACTTGCCTTGTATCTGCGTGTAGTTGCAGTGATGGGAAAAGAATGCATGTACGTTTCCTGGGTGCGATATCGGCTATCAAATTTTACAGAAAAAAACAATTTGACTGCTACTTTACTACAGATCGGGAGGAACGCCAAAAAGACGCCAACAAGATATGTTGTACCTTGCAAACCTTTTGTGACGTCATAGTGCTAATTTTTGTATTGTTATGCATGACCCAAGATACAGGTCTTCAATTTTATAAAAAAACAACAATGCATTTTTGCTAGAAAGAAGGTCAAATGGTGAAGTATTTCGAAAAGACTGAAAAAATGGCTTGGGGCCGTCCATAAATGACGTCACACTATTTTGGGCAAAAATATACCCCCTCCCCCCTTGTCACATTTCGTCACAAGTATTTAACCCCCCCTTCAAATATAACGTCACAATTTGCAACCACCCCTTATATTTGCAATTACAAATTTCCATCTATTTTGTGTCTGCCTAGACAAAAATTTCATATGTTTTATAGATTTGATTTGTGCACGTTGTGGCAAGACCAGAGGTGGGCAACCGCTACTTCATTAATAGCGTCGCTCCCGCTCTTTGTTAAATTTAACAGCGGCACTACCGCAGCCGTTCCTGAATAAAAAGAGCAGCGAGCTATCGCTACCGCTATTCGCTACCGCTCGTTTTGCTGCACTTAAATAATTTTTGGTCTTGTTTTACTGACGTAGGATCTATTTTGAAAAACCTAACCTTGAAATGTTTTTTTGTAAAAAGTTGTTAAAGAAAACACGTGATCTGAAAAAAATAGTCATTGAACAGTTATGATATAGGAAAACTTATTTTAAATGCATGCACATATAAATGAAACACAGACTGCAGAAACGCCCATATAGAGTCTATTTGGCTTTGTGAGTCGATTGTTGTAGTCTAGCAATCGCCAATATCAATGCAAGTTTCGCACTGTGTGTACAGTACTGAAAAGAATTGTCAGGCAATAAAAGACCAAATCTGTTTGTCACAGAGTTTAATGCGCGTGTAAATTGAAATAGGCCCGCAACCAGGGTGGGAGACAAACCGGGCTATCAAAGCCTCTCACGGAATTTTTATGCATTATTTTAGATTTATTTTCAAAAAAATGTAATGTTGATCTAGGTTTCATGAAACCCTGAACAAATTACCGACTACTGTACTTGTATTTTAAAGTGAGGTTCTTGTTTCTGCATGGTTCAATTTATTCGCGATAGTAGTTTTATGTAGAACGTAGTTTATATGGCCTGCGTGCAAAGAATGGTTATTTAGATATTCGAGAGCGAATTGACCAACCACCGTTTCCTTAACATTCCAGCTTTTGAAAGTGCAGCCTAAGTGTTGAATGCTTTAGTTTCAAAGGTGTGCAATGCGCATTAAGCAGCC
>Ga0210059_1002540_pt1 | contig 28645 bp, 15 predicted proteins | sample Ectturendosymbi2_FD_188042 | JGI IMG/M metagenome (GOLD analysis project Ga0210059, IMG submission 188042) | Ecteinascidia turbinata endosymbiont from Florida, USA - Sample 2 (SPAdes) (version 2) | ecosystem: Host-associated > Tunicates > Ascidians > Unclassified | place: Key West, Florida...
AAACATTTATACTCACATCCGGATCATTTCGTGGACTTTAAAAATCCCGAAATCTTGGCTTCTGCTTTTAACCACCGTGAATTATTAATCAAAGAAACGCTTTTAATACAAGAGCAGCAGCCCGAGATTAATGTAGACAATATTTCCACCCCTTTATACCTCTTTAACACGTAGATTATGATGTCAAATATTGTCTGATGTTCAGCTGTTATGGTAATACATGTTTCGTACATTTATCGTTGGTGTTGACGTGGACATTTGGTGCTAGATGTAGACTTGCAGTACTAATTTTTTAATTTTTCTTGCATCCTTCGCTTGCAATGGTTTGTGAATTGCCTCTCGCTGCTGGCCTCGGCTTGTCGTAAATTATGGCCTTACGTAGATTTTGTTTTAATATTCTCTGCATAACTTTTGGCCATGCATTTGTTTTCAGCAATTTTGACGTGGCTGGCTGTCTTGGGTTTGCGTTTGACGTCTTTTGCGTCACAGCATTGTCTCTTCTTGCGTCACAAAGTCTTATGGTTTTCAATTGCTGACATTGCCAAGTGTTGCTTTATTTTTGACTGAAGATGGATTAGGAATAATCCGAAACGTCTCGAAATAAAACATGTATAGTTTTTTGAAGGCTTTTTTAGTTTCGTTTTAACACTGAGATTTTATGGAAAATCGTCATGTGTGGGTAAAGTTCGCGATTTGAAAACACCTTTCATCTTAACTTGAGGTTTAGTTTGCAGTTGCATACCTTGGAAAAACTAAACACTACGCTACACGAAGTACTGTACTATCAAAAATTATAATGATGAATCTTACCTTTGACTGTCATGAAGAGGGTCCGAGTTTCAGGGAGTATGGGGAACATGTCCTCCCTCACTTTTGGACAAGGAGATAAGGGGGACACAATATCTTTTATCCCCCAATATTCTGTGATAAAAATAATGTAGTTGTACAAATTCAAGTTTTGTGTACTCAGTAAAGAAACAAATACCTAGTAATCATTGTCAAGCACTAGCACCAGAACCTTGCAACTGCCGTAACACCATGGTCGTAGCCAAGGGGCACTTGGGTCATGGTTCCCACAACATATCATTTCCATAATTTGCCTCCCATAGGTCGCACTATATTTGAGTGAAGATGGTGACGTCATCGAAACGTAAATATTTGTGTGGTATGACGATGGCATGCATATCACACAAACTTTGTTCCCCCAAAGTTGTCTACCAATCTCGGTCTCTGCAGTCGTGTCTTCAGTTGTTGTATAGGCTATAGCTGGTACATAGTGGCAATGCAGGCAATCCACATGGGCTCGAAATCAGAAGTATGTACACTGATACTCGTGTTGTCTTACAATTCTTTGGATTGATTGTTTCCACAGAAAAATCTTTGAAAATATATCTCATTCGTTACAAAAACATTTCAGCTGTCTTTCAAACGGCAAGTCTTTGAAATTTAATCATAACAATTAAAAAAATCGAGCTAATTGTATGCACTTTTAGAGAAAAAGAAACAACAAAGCAAAAAGCAGCTGGCGGAGTCACATGTTCAAAACCTTTGATGACCATGGACGTAACATATAAAACACTTACTGTTAGAGTCTTAAATGTTTTCGAAACAGTAGCAATATCGGTACAATATGTTTTGTTTTTGTGAGTAGCCCTGAGAACTACATCTTTTTCATAGTTTGTTCAAAATTAGCTCATGGACGTGAGGACGCGATTACGTGTAACGACAGACATTTAACAATCACAATAACAAACCAGTATCTATAGTCTGAGCGATTCAATATCAACAGCAGGGGTAACATTTTTTGTGAAAGGACAAAGCTACTTTTCATCATCTGATACAGTAAATAGACTATAATTTGGCTTATGTTACGTTACGCAACACTGATTTCTTCTAGAAAAGTGCAAAGTCCTAATTTAATATAGATTTCATATGAGTGGTTAATTCTACACTGAAATTATCTTCTACCTGATCCAAACAATTTTTGCAAAAACGTAAATAAAATATATATTTTATTTTCAATCTAGGTATACCTCACGTTCATCTGCCAGGAACATTCACTATTCAACCGCACATAACACAGAAAGGGCGAATTTGGCTAAAAAAATGAAACTCTGCCCTGGTTTGCCATAGTCCTTTCACATCAAAGGAAACGATTTTGCAGCGTAACGCCAGAAAAAAAACATTTATCCAGCATTTTAGGCCAAGTTTCTATACTTGCAGAACAGCGTTGAGTGCGCATAGTTCAATAATCTCTTCGTAGGTCTGAGACAGCATTTGGTGTTCACTGCCGTCAGACCAAGTGTTTTGCGACTGTAATAAAATCTTTTGACACAAGTCAAGTTTAACGAATCGAATTCTTGTAGATAGCCAGCGACATGGGCGTCGGAAGGATTTTTCCAGGGTGGATTTTCCAAAAATGTTTCTAGAGGAGGGCCGGAAGCGGTGAAATTTGTTTTTTCCCACTCGAACCGAAGAAAACAACCTTTTTGTTGAAATTTTCAACATACAGGGGCAGGTCCTGTCTTCCCCTGTCCCCTCTTGCGACGCCCATGACCGGCGATATAACAATTGAACTGTTCAAAGATATCAAAATTTTTGTGCAGTTCTGCACAGTCATGCAGAGTATTTTTTGGGAAGCGATTAAAACAGTTTGCACATGCAATTGCAGACATTACCGTAGATTTAGGAGGATTTTATTTTCACCCTGCATGGATCTTCACGATCCTGAAGCAGTGTGTTAGGCGTATACACCAGTGGTTCTCAAACTTTCATGAGCCGTGGCCCCCTTCTAAGTTTAACTGGCGAATACTTGATATATCGTGACACTTGGGTTGTGCAATATCACGGCAAAGCGATCTAGTGAAGGCCACTGCTCGTGGCCCCCAAGGGGTGCCGAGGGCTCCGTTTGAGAAACCCTGGTATGCACTATCTTAATAGCAGGGAAAAACTAGAGTTTGCGACGCTATTCATCGACATTAATCTAGGAAATACGATACATGTGCATCACGCAGAAATTTATGTTTATCGCTTGGCCATAAGCAAACGTAAAAAGTATGGAAGTTTAATAATTTCACTACACTTTCTATACAAATCAGCGATAAAAATATGAGAGCAAAATTTATTAGGTAATAAACTAATTTACGGTGGCGAAAGCTTTTCGTATAAAGTTTGTTAGATCCACACCTCGTGCTATTTTATCTTCTAGTGTTGAAATTTTCGATACCACCCTAGCTATTCGGTAACCCAACCTGTGTTTCCAGCGTGCTAATGTAAACATAGGATGCCGCACTTCTACACAAGTGCTATTTAAAACATCCAATCACCTTAAAGCAACCACATTGCCCAAAGTTTTCTTTGCATGGCATGCACGTGATATTTCAGATAAGCAATGAGTTCCAAGCTATATTGTACTAAGAAGTGGTGGGACAATTTGGGGCACCTCCCCACAAGCATTTGTGGCACCCCGTTGAATGAAGCCCTGCTGACATGAGTGCGCCTCTTTTCCAGCGCACACCAAGGTAGAGATAGGATGCCTTTGCATTAATCGCAAACGATGGCTCGGCCATTGTCAATCCTGGTCTCAAAAGCCCCAAAGGAGTCAAAGACCGTTTTGCCAAAAATAAAAAATGCGTTCTCCTACAACGGTGAACACCATGCTTCCATATAAAAACTACTTTTTAACTGACTGTGCATAAAGGCCGCGAAAGTGTGGCCTTTCGGTCCGTGTGAACTTGGGGGTTTCAAGCAAGAGGTGTCAGGTCAGTTACCACAGGGATAATTGGCTTGTGGTAGGGAAGCGGTCAATGCGAAGTTGGTTTTTGACCTTTCGATGACTGCTATTCTTGTCATTGTGAAGCAGAATTCTGAGAATTCACCAAGCGTTAAAATTTCACCCACTGTAACGCGGTGAGGAACGTGAGCTGGAATTCGACCGTCGTCAGACGGGTTAGTTTTATCCAACCGACGAATAAAGTGTGGTTGCGATAATAATTCTGGTCAGTAAGAAAGGAACCGCAGTTTCAGACATTTGGTTCATGTGCTTGGCTGAGGTTGAGATCAAATTGGCGATGTAATCGATTACGATTACATTTCATTTTTGGTCAGTTCATTCGATTGCGATTACTCAAAAACTGTAATCGATTGCAATCGATTACGATTGACGATTACGATTATCCCATGTCTGCTCAGCAGTCAGCTCTAACGCAGAAACATCGGCAAAATGCCAACTTTCTGCAGCTTGGTGGAATAATTAATAGGCTGTACGCGGTCATGACAATTTTTGCTCAACGGTTCAATATTTGCAGTTCGAAATTTGAGAGGAGCACAGCTCCTCTCCCCTGGTTACGCACCTGGCAACAGTGACTGATGGCCATATGGTATTGTCTTGATCCTTTTGTTACAAGTGCACACCCGTAGATAGCTCACGCCGGCCACAAAAAGACAAATTTGGCATGGTTAGCGAAATCTTCAACCAACAGCAAAATGCGGAGCTTATTGGCTCGATCAAGGGTCTCCAAACCACGGTCCGCGAAGAAATTTTATTAATGATGAAAAAATAATATATTTCGGAAATTTGTTGATTTGGTAGCATATAACATACCCCGAAACAATCACGTTACGTAAAACGTCCTGCTCTCGACATGTTCTTTATTACCTTATGTGGCCCTCGGAAAAAGAAATGTAGAGACCCGGGCTAGATCATTCCGCGAAAATCACATAAATGTGAGTAGAAAAGCAGAAAAACATTGCAAATTTTAACTTTTTCACTGGTACCTGTGGTGTTGGCTGAGATTCACGGTTTTAAATGGGTTATACGCTATTTCTAACTTGTGTTTGCTGGCCTGGATAGAAGCAGCTCCATCGTCAGATCAACAGCATTGGGGGTGGCTTAAAGTTTGTTTGGGCGGTTCATAGTAGTATACACAAAATTAGAAACTGACTTTATCAAGGAGACCAGAGCTTGAATTTGGAGGTATTCACTGTGGATTTGATGGTGTCATCCCGACTGCCCCTATATCGTTTGAAAAGTGTCACACCTTTTCTTCATAATCTGGACCAGTGGGATTGATGTTTTTTCTTCACATCAGCAGATCAATGCCGAAATATGTGAAACAGTGTTAAACACTTGACTGAAATTCTACTAATGTTAGTGGCGCTAAATGTATATTAAGGCAATATGCTTTCAGGCTCAGTGTGAACCTATAATGCGATTATGAGATCGTTTTTCACGATAGCCAGCAGAGCTACCTAAAATGGGAGTAATTTCATAGCAAATCTCTTTCATTTATTTTTTGTTTTTGAATTGCCGCTTCAGCAATGAATATATTTTCCATGTCCATGAAACTGCAAAGCTTCGTCTAGAAATGTGATCGTCGGTTTGTTATTTATTCGGCTCCTAGCTTGGAAATTGAGTTGTCACTTCCTCCTATAAGAAGAACTATTCTACTTATAAGCAGTTTGGAATACGTTCAAGACATTGTTTTCTCCGATGTGCGGATATCCCAAATAGCGTCAAACAGTAGCGCGCAGCATGCTTTAGGGCAGTGGTTCTCAAGCCCCCGGGCCGCGAAATTACAAAATGTATGCTGGTGGTGACACCACTCGCTTTCTAGGCGTGTGATTGGTCGATTCTTCCTATTGAAATACTCTTGCAAGAGTACTCCCGGGCCGCGGTAAAACTGTGAAGCACTGACCGGTGCGCCGTTACAAAGGGTTGGGGACCATTGCCTTAGTGTATATCTTTCAAGCACTTATTGTAGATATAAAAGATTGTTTGGACATCCATAGCGTTCTCAGTTAAGTGTAACATATGAAAAATAGGACCTATCTATTTCGACCTGCTTCAAACGTTTTGTGAATTAATGATAAAAGGCGATTTTAAACTGTGGTGGTCTCCTGACAGATTGCACAGTTCGACCAACAAAACTAGACATTTTCCTGGCCTAGAAAAGGTAACCACTTTTGTGTGATACCCAACGATTGTCGCAAAGAAGGTATTTTAAACAACTGAAGACTTTTTAGCGCCCCCTTATTTGACTGCCCCCCAAACGCCTGGTCTGGATCCTCCACTGGCTGCATGTGCACGAAGTCATGCGTGGGCAGGCACGTAGCCAGAAATATTGATGGGGGGCATAGCCAAGTTTCAATATTTAAATATTCAATGTCCCTTGTTTTCAAACCATCATCCATGAAACGTGCATTTTCCTGGCGCCTTTTTCTGAATGATTAAGTACCGATTTAAGCCGGTAAATTCCACTGAGTTGTAAAAATTTGAAATTTTGTTTTTAAGACACCGACTTCCGAGGTAGGCCTTCTGCAAACCGTTCGCACATGCAAGACGTGGATCGTGCTCAATTTTTGAGCGACTGACTGACGTATACAGTTGAAAATGTAAAAGCTAGCTAGAGTCTCTCGACGCCTTCGAAAAATATTTGGATTTTATGTCATCCAAGCGCTGTGAAGTGCGACTGCAGTGGCATTTTCGTACACTTGTTGCACTACGCTTGCTTCCCAAAAACGAATAGGTATATAGCTGGCTATTTAGAGTTAACAATATAATTCACAAGTGCGATAAAGACAATATCGTAAATTGGGGAACGTTACACATGTTCTCTAAACAAACTTGCATATATTTGACCACTCAGTCTATAGACTACTGCACAAAGCGTGAAAAAGATGAGATAATTGCAAAAACGAAGCCACAATATCAACACTGCTCTGCACGAAACTTAAGAAAATGTGTCGCTACAGTTCACAGAAAAATGTGTCGCTACACAACGGTTAGTTAGTTGATCTAACCCAGTCGTTACCAAAGTATATGTCGAAATCCAAACAAGGGTCTGGCGAAGGGTGAAAAATGGGTCGAGCCGAGGCGATCCAAACCTGAATTGTATATTTTCAGCGTTACCGCTGCATGTCTGTGTCTGCCTGTAGTGTAGATACTTGAGAAAACGGTTGATTGCAAACGTTTCTATTGATGAAACTAAGCTGTTTGACCAATACCAAAACTTGTTTGAGTTCGTGCAAAAAAGCATCAACCAAATGCAAGTTATTGTAGAATGATAGAACATGAAAGCTGGGCAAAATATTTTGCAGCTGTTAATACCATTGAATGCTTCAGCGAACTGATGAAGATTGCACAGTTTTACTTCAGCGTTATGGATCATTATGCTAATGTGGAACGACTTTTTCCTTGATGTAGCCACAAACCTAAAAGAAAGAGAAATCTTTCTAATTGAACCAGTTTCGAATCTATTAAAGCTGATGTGCAATTTGAAACATCTTTCATGAAATTATTTTCATAATATTGTTAAAGGCGATTTTACATTTTGAAGAAATTTGGGGAAACTGCAAAATATTCATGAGCTAAATGGGACAAGGAAATAAGGATTTCGTTTTGTGTGTTTTGACTGAAACATCGTCCACACTGGATGTCTTACTCCAATGCTTAAAAGTTATCAATGAGACTATTCGTTATTTGACTTGTAAGTGTAGATAATACATTCAAGTAAATGACAGTCGTAAGTTGTCCTCCCTTTTTGCGATGAAAATGTGGCAGCATTATTGAGCCTATTAATAAATAAACGTAGACAGAAGGGGGATTATCATCTTAACAAGTGTAGAGCTTATCCAAGTGGTTCTCAAAGACGTAAAAAAACAAAAGAGACAAAAAGGAGAGAGGAAGAAGTAACAGCCAAGTCAAGAAACATTCAAGTGACTATTTTACAGTGGCAGTGAAGTCCAGCGGAAACGTTTCTGCGGAACCTGTAAGACAGTGGTTCCCAAACTGGGGGTAAATTACCCTCTGGGGTAACATGCGATTCTTCGGGGGTAACGAGAAACGAAAACCACAGTGTTGTTCTGTTTTATAACTGGTTGCTTTTTTACGATGCAAAATATTGAGGGTAATAAGACATAATCGCTACCTTGGTTTGAGTAACGGCTCGAACAAGTTTGGGAACCACTGCTGTAAGAGGAGAGAAAATCGAAGAACATATTGTGACAGACTTATATCTATATAACCAAGAAAATAGACCTAGTTTAACCAGCAGTGCAGTAGCAGAACATCAAGATGTATCATTGAAAAACACGATAGATGAGATTGCTGAAGCAATCACTGGAAGCAACGATGTTAGTTTCTGGTTCCTCTGGCCAGTCCATATACCGAAAAAATGCGGGAATATTGGTTGATATATGAATCAGGCTCTTTTTGACATTGTGATGAAAAGTCATTTCTAAAACATGATGTTCCACAACACAGAAAAGACAGAAACTTGTCACGGAAATGTACCACACGCCTTATTCGTCGCCAGAACCACAACGGCGAAGTAGTTGACAGAAGCTGGCTTTGTTTTTTTTTCTTTACAAACTTGTCTTAAATGTATCATTTGTAGACTGAGGTGCGAGGGTACGACTAAATCTGCGCATTCCTTATCATCAGAAGAGGAATCTTCGACTGGAAGCTGTTGAGCGCCTGAGGAGCCACGAGCATTCAGTGGAACATATAGATGCCACGATTACATTTAATTGCAGATGTAATTTTAATCACTATGAAGAGCTGATACAGAACTAGTCAGTCAGGTCAATCAATGCGAACAAAATCGCCTCTGCCTGCAAGGTTTGGTTTCTGTCGAAAAATTTATTTCTGAGCGAGGACTGGCGGTTAGTTTAGAGATGTTTTCTGTCGAAATATTTGTTGCTGAGCGAACAACGTTTGGTTTCTGTCGAAAAATGTATTGCTGAGCGAGGACTGGCCTTTAGTTTAGAGATGAGGAAAACGTTGGATTTTGAAAGTTTCAAGCAAATATTTAAAAAAAAGAAGATGCGATGCTTCTAGCGACTGGCTTTCCAACAGTTTCACAAATCGCCAATCATTGTCAAACACCATGTTACATCATAAAGTTTTGTTACAGTTGAGTTAACAAATGTGACGATACAAGATAGGTCCTAAACATCAATGACATGTGGAAATACTGGTGACTTGGTCGACCATCCCCTACCTAAATATTTTCTATCCGCACATGGGGCCTCCCATCACGCCTGGGCCCCAGACCCCCACCATCTGAATCCGACGCTGGTGCTGCCAGTGAACAAGCTAGTCCATTTGCCACCATATAGGCTACAATATTTTAGCAGAACACAGCATAGGCCTGCGTGCATTGTATTAGCCCTTTGCTGCATACTCCACTGTATACGCTTGTACAATGTACATGTACTTTGCGTTCTTAATAAATGTGATTGATCAGCCACTGTTACTCAGGAATGTTTGTGTGAAAAAATGTGCTACAACACTATATCTAAACAGTATTCAAAGTTCGCATGAAGTAAAATTTCAATATTCAAAAAACGACAAAATGTCCTTGAAAGAATTTCAAGTGGTCTGGCAACCCTGTGATCTGGCAACCCTAGAGCTTTCAAGTGATCTGGCAAACTTATGTTTAGTCAAATGTTGCGAAAGTACCATCTGACGGATGACGACTGAACGCCTGTAAATCAGAACCCCACCTGGAAGGCGACGATGCACTCGCGGCCCGCCGGCGACGGGCACAGTTAGACGGCCGAAGGCCTGTTTCTGAAACCGATATCCGACCTTGCGCGAATGGGGCAAAGGATGCTCCCTAGTTGGTACATCTTCCTCCTCGAAAGGCGGCATGATAAATCATTCGCAAACGACCTAGTTGACGATCGGGGTATCGTAAACACTAGGGCAGTCTTTTCACTGCGATTTGTTGAAAGTAAACCTCAAGTTCTACCGATTTTTCTGCCTGAAGCGTGGGCACAGAACGCTTGAACTCCAGAAATTCTCAGCGAATTGTTGTTGAAGACAAGAGTATGTTTGGGCAGTATCTTCAATTGTGACTGTGTATCGTTTTGTCTTTTTTCATGAATTGTGCTCAGTGAATCTATCGAGAAAAGTTTACAAAATAGAAACATATTTCACGTAACAATACGCATCATCACTCGTAAAATCTTATTCAAACAGAATTCATTACCCCGTCAATGTTTTGTTTTAGATACCTCCTGAATATATCTTTCTTGTGGCGCATCAGTTTCACAATAGAAATGCAAAGAACAAGGTCAATATGCCCTTGCAGATGCACTGCTAGCGTTTTATTTACAAAATTTTGTTATGCATATCACACAACCACCACAATCGTTTTCGAAGATTCAAAAAAAATTCAGGGTCTGCTCTGCAGCCAGCAAGTGGCAGACAAAAGATTTTGCACGTGAGTTTCGCAATCATTTCCTCTATCAGGATCAGCTTCACGTTTTCCATTCGAGTATCTTCTGTATGAACAAAAAGTGTTTTTCAGGTTACACTGCTTCCTAATTAAACATTGATATGATCGTACGCAAACATCATCACACCAGCAAAAAAGATCTTGCATACGCACACAATATGATTTGTAGTCAGGGTCGCAACCAGCTGAAATTTTCGGTGGGCAAAATGATTGTAGCTTGCTGTTGCACCCAAACAACTAAACATGTTTTTGAAAATTTGTGAGGAAAAATTGCCCGGTTGCCCCTCTCTGGTTGCGGGCTTGCCGGCAATAATACTTAAAGTTCAGTGAAACACCCTATAGTCCCTATTCGGAGTTCCAGTACCAAATGTTTACGGAAAATATTGCCGTTCTATCCAGATTGTGAAGAAACCCAAACACAGTCGAATAAGACAGCAATGAACTGTACAGTTGGTGGATTTTCTCAAGCTGCACTTCTTCTATGCTTTGCGTCCTCCAGGAGGTCTTCATCAGAGCATTAAAATGCAACTTCGATTGTTTTTATGCTCAAAATTTACAACTTTATAAACAGAAAAGCGACTTATAAATCTTAGGGTGAAACAAAACAAAATTTAAGCAAGGTCATAAAAGTTGTTTTTCAAACAGATTTCTCGATGGTTGTGATTATATAGGCCCATTGTTTGCTGCATGCAATTAGTAAGTGGACCACGCAAAACTGATTACCCTGATATCACGCTGGTAACAACAGGGCGATCATCATGTCTCCACTTCGTAGGATCAAATATTTTGTGGTTTCCTGCATGTCTAGTAGAATAAATCGACTTCACTCCTGCCCCAACCCAAAATTCAATCTCGATCATGCTCGTAACAGCAAACGACTGAGCGTGCCTGGATTAAAATCAGGTAACTTTCAAGTGGTTTTGAGACAAGTGCGATTCAGTGTTGCCACTCTGTTATGAAGAAAACCCCCAGAATTTACCGTGAAAAAAAAACAGAAAAAAAACTGACATACCAAATGTTAAAAAAAATAAAATCAAACATGAAATGTACGCTACCGGTACTTGCCAGGGGCGTAACGAGGGGGGCAAGGAGGAACAATTGCCCGGGCTCTGAATCACTATGGGGACGCCGAATCAATAAGGGGGGCACCGAATGACTGTGGAGGGCCTCGAAAAGTCCCCACAAGGTCACAACTTTCTTCAACACAGTACATTTGCTTCTGAAAGACCTCAGTTTCGAACATGGGGGAGCGCCAAACGTGATTCTTGCCCCGGGCGCCATCTAACCTCGTTACGCCATTGCTACTTGCACATAAAACATTAAGGTAATACGCATTATTTTCATCAAATTCTTTACAAGTTTAAGTCTATTTTCGAACATACTGACAGTTTACAAGTAGGCTAGCAGCAAATCAAATGTATGCAGTAACATAAATAGTTAGATCTTTTCTAAAAAACGTTTAGTGTTTTCTTTTGCCTTCACTTAAATGGACAAATTGAAACATGTATATGATACATTAAAGGTCTTACAGTTTTCTTTTCACCTTGATCATTGCAATGTTCGACTACTAATTTAACATTCAAATTTTACATTCATATACCTATCACAATGCGCCTGTAACACAATTAACAGATTCTCAACCACAGCATCTTCAAAACCAAAAAAAGCATTCGAAAATCATGCACAAGCAGTCCTTGACATACCAGCGATAGATTAGAGTGCTGACCTATGTCTAGTCAGTGCTTAACTGCAAAACATTATATTTCAAAAAATTCGATTAAGCCTAACCCTACTCAACAATACTGGCTATTGACTCTGCACATCACACCTTAGAAACTAATGTATTCTTGAATGGAAAATACAGTAATACAACATATTTCTAAAATTCGACAAGATTAAAAAAAAGAGATTTTCAATAAAACCCCACAACCCCAGATGAAACAGAAAAACCCCAGATCTACTGAAAAAAAACAGCAGTGGCAAAACTGGTACGACTGCACAGATCAAAGGCCACCTGTTTCATGCTTTCTGCGCTTTTCAACAAGCTCTTGGTCACAGTTGAATCAATTACATTATGTAAATGAGGTGAATGTAAATGACTACACATTTTCATGTGATCGTGATTTTAATTAGATAGTACTTTTTGTTTTTGTTTAATAGTACTTTGATAAAATTTTAAACCGAACTACGTGCAGTATGTTTTACTATTAACAACTTTACAGAGTTCGAATAAATGCATAAACAAACCAGTGAAACACTTGCTATGAAACTTACTGTACTGTTGCCAAATTAGGAGCGAAATGCACCACATATGTTGTGCATGCATGATTTGGATGGTGTGTAAGTGTCTACAGCGCTATACAGTGCTGTACGCAAGACTGAGGATAGACAAACACGTATTCTTCGCAAAGAAAAGAAAACTTTTCATTTTCATTCCGAGTTTTCAGCTTCGCTGGCATTTCTAAGTGTTTAGCTCTGAGGTAGTGTTCTTTGCAATAAGGTAGTGTTTAGAAGAGATGTGAGGGAGCGCTTAGGCTTTAGAATTAATTTTCCTGTTATTCACATGGAAAATGTTACCTTAGAATCAAGCTTAATTATTGCTTGACGACTACGAAATTTACAACAGTACTCAACTCCGCATTTTCGCACACACTTCATTGTTTGATGTGCAGACGATTAAAATATTTTGAAATTGCATGAAATTTAAAATAAATCGCAATATACTACAATATAGACTTATTTAGTAATTTTTGATCGCAAATATATAGTTAATTAAGTGTTTACGAGATATTTTATTTGTATTTGATATTTTACGCGGAAAGAAATTGTAACGTATTTGAAAAATTGGAAGAATGTCTGTAATCGTAATTATAAAAAATTTGCCTTTGTTGTAATAAAACTATTGGTAACTTAGAAATAAGAATGTCAGTTGTGACTACTGCAATTTGACAGTTTCGATCCACTATTGTTTTCATAATGCTACTTGACAAGACTCGCACATTTAAATCTGTTCTACTGGCAGTTTGAAACTCAAAACTATTTTGATTTTTAACACTTTAAAATCAAAGCAAAGTCCTTTAATAAGTAACGTTTATTGCTGTAGAATGGCTTATGTTACGAGGCTATCCAAGCACGTAGAAATAAGTCATCTTATTTAAATTACGTTCCATTCATACTGCTTATGTCTGTGCTGGCTTGGAATTACGCACATTGGTTTGCATGAATGCTTTTAAAAAAAACTCCTATCATTTTTGAAATATGTAGCATGGTATTATTGAACATACAAACCACCAGGACTGGGACGCCTGGGTTGTCCTTTCCAATTTTACTGCACCAATGGTTGTGAATGGTATGTATACCTCTGCTCGTCAGTCTTGCTTGAGTTTGCAGGTCATTTGTTTATTTGGTTTGACTTCTGCAGGTGTTCATTCAAGTTCACTTTCGCGAAGTATTAGTTTTTAGAGGTGCGAACACCTACCAAGTATAAGTGGCGAAATATCACATTTTGTGACAACGTCAGGCTAATTAAATAAAACCTTTTAAGAGCTTAAGAGAGACTTGTACTCAAGCCTTACTTGGATTTGATGGAAATCTCGACGGGAAATTTTGTGTATAATGATGAGTAGATCTCTATACAACAGTATTCAACAAATGCAGTGGTTTGAAATTTTGTCCCCTGTTCACATCAAACGTTTTCGAAACCAGCAGTAACATTTAAAAAAATATGAGTTTAGATTTTGATTGACGCTTTCTCTGAAACGAATGTCTCATATCAATCAGTAACTAGACATCTAACTTTCGTGTCAAGTCAGTGTTACGCTTGGTTATCCTTGAATGGCCAATCGCTTTGCCCTGTTGATCATAGGTTTCTTTTCTTCAATGGTTTGTTTTTTTGTTGTAAGTGTTTCAAGTTATTGACGAACTATGGGAGCAAACAAAACGTGAGGGGAACCACTGCAAAAAAATATTTTACAGTAAAGAAGAAAAAATCGTTGGAAACGAAATAAAATCTTAGAAGGTCACAATCGCCGACGCCTCCAAGAATCGCAAGAGTGTTTTCGGACATTAAGAAGATTTTGGCGTAGTTTGATGTTTTCATTCTTGTAGATTGTTTCAGTAAGTTTTAATTAAGCTTTTTTAGTTCTCAAAACTCGTCCATACCTACTTTTCTTTAAGTAGGAATCAGACAAATTTATTGAACCTGAACCTCGTTCTGTTCCAGTGGTCTAATTAGACTAAAAGCAATTTTCAACTTAATTTTAGAAATACTGACAATTCACCTTTAAAGCTGATCCTTACAGTGGCCGACTCTTGTACGGTCTGCCGAGCAGTCCTATCGAAGTCTGCATAGGTTTTGTACTTTTCGAGTACGGAGGTGATTGACCAATTTGGCCCATAGCTACTTTACCTGCCGTGCAACAAAAAATATGACCACTTCTTCCATTGTTACCTGTCGTGTAGCAATGTTCAAAACGGATTTCCGCATGTACAGTAGGTGCAAGAACAAGCAGGGCGAGCCACCCCAGGAAATCATTACGACACATGAGGGCAAGGCTGCCATGAGATGAGCTGCTTTGGCGCGAATGAATCATGTGCAAGTCATGGTGGTGACAGTTACACTGGAGCGAGGATCCGGCGTGGATGAGTATTATTTCAAAACTCTGCCACTTCACAGCAAAGCAATTGCGTTGGGGAAAGGAGTCGACCTGATTTAGCACTGACCAGGTTGTGAATATCGGTTAGTAAGAAAATGCCTGCACGTAGTTGTTAATAACTATGTTAAGATTTTTTAAACTTCAGAGCATTGTATTTAACACACCAATCTTGGACTTGCTTATTGCAAAGGAAGTATCTAAGTTCTAAAATTCACACCTGCGTTACCTCAGAACAAGCACTGCCGCCGCTACATACATGAAATAACTTTAATTACCATAACGTGTTTGTGATTGATAGAGTGCCGCGATCAAAAACCGATTACCAGGAAGTATCGCAAAGCAAATGGCCATTTTGGCCAGAGGTTGCCCTAGCTAGGTGCCTGAAATTTGCAAAAATATCCTTGAAAATAACATATTTTCATGTCTCAACCTAATTCACATCTGTTGCATGTTGGACCACAAGCTTCGAGCAGAATACGATTTTGATCTTCAACCGACGGCCGTTTAATTAAGGGCTATTGGCAGAGTTTCTGCATTTTTCCTGTCTGTTTGGTGTCTTTCATATGCGTACATCCTACACGTTCCTTCGGAAAATTGTGTGTTGTTTCCATAAAGTAGGAATTTTTCGAAAATCAATAAGTTCGTTTTTCGGGTCAGAGAAATAATTGCTGAGCTGTTGCAAAATCCGCCTGTGTGCCTAAAACGTTTCAGCAATTACTGGGTGTTATTAGGAAAATTTTAGGCCACTTTGGTCAGCGTCACAAGTGGCGATTGTGTTTCCACCGGATCTGAGCAGGAGTGCAGGTTCAAGTGCTTTCTTTCGCAAATGAGTGAATGGCTGCATTTTTTTATGCTCATTCCAGCTCATAACTTGCAGTTAAATTTTACTAAGTTGCTTTTGATATTTTACGATCTGTGGGCATTTGAAAAGGCTTTGGTTGAACCTTCCTTCCTCTTTCTGGTCTTTTCTGGAAATCTTTCTTCCTCTTTCCAAACTGTTAACAAAACGTCTGCATCTCCCTTTGAATTTAATACATGTCGTTTCAAGTTTGTTGGCAAAATATTCATAAATTTTTAACTTTTGCGTTTTTACCACTGTCTGCATGGATTTAAGAAAAACAAGGACCTGCTTTGTCGCGCGAATTATGTCAAATCTGATAAATGCATTGATATTATAGTTTGTACTGAACAGATGCCCAGGTTGTGTTTATTTTCTATTCTTTGGGTCGCAAGTACAAAAACTAACTTACGTCACATGATGGACATTCATGCGATAGACGTGATTGACGCCATATCCTCCTTTCGCTGGGCAGCTGCTTACGTCTCCATAGATCTGGTAAGTTTCATTGGCGTTACGTGAACCGGCGCACCAACCGCCGTTCTGCAAAGCGATGATGCTGTAACCGCGGGTAAATCCAGCCTGGACGCATTTTTCAATTGCTTCCTGACGATTCTGGTAATTTCCGTCCAAAACGCGATCTAATCCCTCCAAGGTAGGAATAGCTCGGTTTGTCGTATCTCGCCAGCAGCCCAAACTTTCAAGTGTAACTGAGAAAAACAAAAAAATTCTCATTAAATGTGTGTATTTGGAGAATCTGAATGAAGTCAGTGGTAGTGTGCTCAAAGTGCAGTGCTACGACGAATAATGAAAACGAGTTTATAAAAAAAGACATCAGTTATGGCTTGGCCATATAAAACAATTTACTGATCCAAGAACCTCCCACCAGCTGTAGGATTAAGTTCGGGCACCTGTTCTCAATACATACTGGAGCCACTGTATAATTTTCGTTCATTTGGTCAACAGTTTATCTCAGATTCACAGCCATGTAACTTGGAGATTATTGGCGAAATAATATTAAATTATTTTTGTGAACGATCATCGTAAAAGGCCGGGACATCGAAAAGACCCTAGTTAGTCCAGCCGATTGGCCTACGCTAGTTTTAGGGCTTTCTCTTAAGTGTTTGATTTGATGGTCACATCCAAGTTGATTTCGGTCGAGGTGCCGAGATTACGTATGAGAAGGTTGACACCATACTCGATGATCCACAGAGTTAGGTGTGTAGTTGCTGGATCGCAACCGGTTTCTTTCGTTGATGTGCTCAGATCCGCAAGGATAACTGAAACAGTGGTTGGTTCGTTGGCGGCTCAACCTAACAGCGCGTTCGGATAGAGGTAATGAGAAATGGAAAATATTTTAGCGCCACAGATTCCCTTTAAAGATTTTCAGCCTTTCCGTAAACAATTGATTATGTGAATTGCTGTTTAAATATTTGCACCAACAGAAGGAACCAGTGTTTCCAATTTGAGTTTCTCATTACCTGCGACCACAGAATAGAAACAAATCTCCTGCTTGATGCTGAGCACTGCCGGTAATCTTCCTGTCTTCGCAGGATATACGTCACTGCTAAAAACAAGACTTGTTTGTTGCAAGTGTATACGACAATGTGCCGTAGTTTACTCAACGACTCGTACAAGTCCTTTTCCAGGGTTGACAGATTGGTCATTTCGTGGCCAATTTCGAAATTTCTTGAAGCGGGCTAGCCATGGAAAAATGTATTTGGCCATTTTTTAAGTTTGTCACAGTAAAATGAAATATATTTTGTGCTTTTGTATTTTTGGACGGACTTCATGCCACTGTTAAAGTAACCGTATGGTACTTCAACCTTGTATTGTTTTGAAGTGTGTAATAATTATTTATCTCTTACAGCCAGTAGATTTTGTGCAAGTGCTTGAGTCGGACTTGTCATATGAAATAGTGTTTGCTCTCAAGTGTTCCTACCGTTTGTTCATCTATGTGAACTTAAAGATGCTTTGCAGCATGTGATTATGACCATCAGCACTTCATGGACTTCATATTTTGTTCGTAACTTTTTGAGCACAAGATCACGAAAATTTTTGGATTGTCATTGGATTTCAAACTGTTTAACACATATGAGTCAGATTTGAAGCATTTAGCAACAATGTTGTTTAAATATATGGTTGTAGGTTTTAATAAGATAAAGAAAGACAAGCTTAACACGCTATTATAAGTTCATGGCAGGAATTACAATAATGTAAGGTCACAGCTTGCTTATTTAACAATACCAAATTTTTTCGGCAAAAATTTACTGACTTCCAGACATTTTGAGTCCTCTGTGATTACATAAATCACTATGGTTAAAATACTTTGTATTTTCGGCCACAACGTCTTCCAAAAACAGCCATTTTGGTTATTTTATATTACGATTTTGGCCATACGCTATACGGAAAGTTTCTAGCAACTCTGTTCTTTGCAGCATCCCCAACACCGACAACGTTTGCTTCAGAAGTAGAATCGAAATTAGGAAAAATGAAAATCATCCGCAAAATCGGACGGCAAAAATCTGCTCAAGTGAACTGTATGCTGCCAAAGCTGCTTAGTCAGTCGAAACGGTCTACACAGCAGCAAAGATTAAACCATTTGTAGGTATATAAGTTGCCCATGCGATGTCCACTCAACGTTTGCTGACAAGATCGTCTGATGTTAAAAGAATCCGTCCACTTTTGAACTTATCACAGGGGTTACCAACTTTTTTTGACCCAAGACCTATATGTCAAATAGCCAACCAACCGAGATCTATCAGTGCAATGTCAACATCGCAAATCTGCAGTAATTAAGCCCACAGTAAATAAACTGACAACACCTTGTCTTGCCACACACGTTTTAGACGTCACGTCGCAAACCTCCCTCACTTAAGCAAGCGATAAAATAGACGACATTGTACAAGACGTTTTCCCCTCACCCCTCGTGGCTGACTTAGGATTAGTCGATCGCGATCTACCAGATAGACCGCGATTGACTGGTTAAGCATTCCTGGCTCATAACCAAGAAAAAATCGACACTGGTAAGAAAAGATGTTATGACTCTCTTTGTTACTTATTTTTTGGAGAAAAAATAAAACAATCTCTTCATATAACAAAGCAGCATACCACGTATGCTTCAAAAGTTATGGCATAAAAACAAACTTCTGGCAAAAATCCAAAACTTAGATTTTTCACCAAAATTTTGATTTTTGGCCATAACTTGCCAACCACAAACGCTAGACGGCCAGTCAAGGGCTCTAAAGATGCGTATTTTCGCCTAGTTTTTATTCAAAATTAGAGACAAAAAATTGATTGTTAGGCTTGGGGCCCTTGGCCTGATGACGTGGGACAAAAATACCAAAACCAATCCCTGTTATGACGTCACTCATAAAAAACTCATATCCAAAACTTCCCAATTTTTTATCGAAACTACAAGATTTCCGCATCTTTAACGGGTGCGAACAGCTCTCTAGCTCCATCGACTGGCGAGTTATGATGGCGCAAGTCTGTGCAAAAAAATGTGTCGCAAGAGGAATTTCAAGGGTTAAGCTAACTTTTTAGAATAGTAGCGCAAGCGATGAAAACTGTCCAGAACTAAATGTGATTTTACTTGAAACTACCTTTGGCAACTTCATTTAGTTCGTATACATGGTTTGCCGACGGCCCTCCTTCTCCATCACCCACGCAGCTATTTGAAGAACCGAATTTCCGGTAGTCACGTCGCGCTGTTGCAGAACTGAAGCATTGCCCTCCATTCTACAAATCCAACAAAGTACTGTAGGTTGAACAGTATTTAACTTTTGCTTATCGTATTTTTTGCTGGCGGTCTCAGCAAGGCTAAAGTCCTGTCAAGAGCTGCTTCAGATTGAAAATTGAGAAATTTAGCGAATTTGCCACAAGGCTTATGAAAAAAACTGGAAAATAACACACGTTGTTTGTTTCGTTTGCCGTTATGAGAAAACGGTTTTCGTATGATGCATCGGGCATTTTTACCAATAGTACTCGGTTTCGATGGATTAATGTAGTTACATTTACATGAAAGTCAAGTTAATTTAACCAACAAGATAGTAATATTACTTTATGCTGCCGCATGGCTGCTTGTTGCAGTATCACACTACCGCAAATTGTTAGAGAAAATTCAAAAAATATGAATGACGATTTTCACGCCCAATCAAATGCTCATTTTCGGAGCGAGACGTAAGTTCATGGTGGGTGAACTTTTTAGTGCAAAGGTCGCACTTAACAACCAAAAATTCTACGAAGCCTCTTCATACATCATGCAAAATGTTAAAACATTAAAAATAGTCAAAGAACAAGGCTGCTTTTATTGTGTTCCTCGAAAAGATGAAATTTTCTCAAACATAGTTTGCTGTTGCTTCAAACTTTCCACCAGATAATCTACTTTCATTTGCAATTTCCGCTATGGTAAACTGTGTCCAAAGTCAACGTGCTTTGTGTAAAAGTGCTGTTTTAATTTGCAGCGCTTGAACACTGTAGGCTTTTTCCATCAGATCCAACACAGTGGCGTAACTCTCAGGCACGCCAGAACAGCGGTAGGGGGGAGTAAAAGAGTTGAAGGCAATGGAAACTTGTAAAAACAAAAATATCACTATCAATTATCCCTGCTTCCGTGCAGCAACGATCGTGCTCTCAAAAATAATAACAGATATTATAGCAAATTATAGAAAACAATTCTGAATTTTTTGGGTGCGCAAATATTTGCAATAAATTTATTTCCAGTCGATTTTGATAAACCATGAAATTACCTATGATTCTGTTATGAAAAGGCACCACCGCCCCCGTTGCCCACCTTTTGAAAGGGCAGGGGGGGCAGTGCCCCAGTCATTCCAAGGCTCTCCGGCGTCTTTGTTAACTCCAGCATCAGGAGAGACGAACTTTTCAATCGATCATGATTTATTGAAAACACAACAATTTTTTTTATTCAAAACATACAATATTTTAATTTTTTCCCTTGTTATATAGCATCGAACATCTCACTAAATTTTATCAGATGGTTAGAGTTACTCTGAGGTAAAATGTGTTATTTATCCATCCAAACAAATACAGCAAGAATACATACGTCCACAAAACGTCTACAGTGCAGGCGTTGTAAGTAACTTCGGTCAGGCGGGACTTAATTCAATGCTGATGTAAAATGACGTCTAAAGCGGACATAAGCTGTCAGTTCCAATGTTTGCTTTCTCTCCGCGTAACATAACTGTGACTTGACCTTGGTGGGCTGCTTGAAAACCTTTTGGTTGGCCGCGGTTTGACCCACCCTGATATAAAACCTAGTTTATGGATAACAAAGTCAAAAACTCATTTGTTTTGACACCGATCAAGAAAAGCTTAACAACGTGTTTTTGCTGTGCAGATATTATGTCTTGTTATTACTCTCACAAGATCCCCACGTAACATCAATGTTTCATGGAGGTTTAAACCGACGCCCACTCTGAACTAAGTGCCAAAATTTACGTAAGTGAAATGATCGAAAAATCAGTTCGAAACCTCACCTGAACTGCAAACACTTCATCGCCAAGGTTGTGGGCAACTTGTGCACATTTCTCGATCGCTCTGATCCTGTCCTGGTAATTGTTTGTATGAGTCAAAATCGGGTCGCCTTCTCTGAGTTGCAGTACCCGATTACGAGACATATCGGTCCAGCAGCCAAGATCGTTGTAGGATACTAAAAGCAATGCAATTAAACAATTGAGGAAAGGTACGCTAAGATACGTTCCGATAAATCCGAGGCATAACAGGCACGAATTCCTTAAGTAAGCCTGTGGTTTAGTGTTTTTCAACTAGTTATATGCGAGTGATAGCCAAGGTTTCGCCGAAACAGACAGACATCGCATCCACTTCTAATATTGCCGCTGACGTCCTTACCAATAAGGTCAGGTGAACATAGAAATGCGGCTAATGACCTTTTGCACCCAACATGAACAAAGAGCTGCTGGAGTGTCTGTCTGAAACACGGCCCACAAATCAAACACTCGGCAGAAACGGTCAAGAATTAATTTCCCACTGAACTTTTGACCACTGCGATGTCACGGCAATTGCAAAACAACATATTTCGGAGATCGACCAAGGACCAGGTGGAGTGACGACATCTCCGACCTTTCTTGGTCCCGTCTTGGTGTGGAGACTGTTTGGTCCCGTCTTGGTGTGGAGACTCCCCTCTTGGTGTGGAGACTGTTGACTGTGAGGTATTTTGAGTCCTCCTAGGACTGCTGCCCCTGCGGCCCTGCCTAGAGGAAAAGTGGGCATGAAAATGAATGAATGAATGAATGAATGAATGAATGAATGAATTGAATGAATTGAACGAATTGAGTAAATTGAATGAATTGAATGAACTGAATGAATTGAGTGAATTGAATAATTCATTCAAAGAATGAATGAATGAATGAATGAATGAATGAATGAATGAATGAATGAATGAATGAATGAATAAATAAATAAATGAATGAACGAATGAATGAATGAATGAATGAGTGAATGAATGTATGAACGAATGAATGGATGAATTTCATCATTTCAACCCATATTTCTTATTGCCGATTGACAGTAGATTTCTATTCAATGTAAATTTTAGGTGATGTTTAATCGTTATTAGTGATTAATGATCCCTGAACGAAATTAAACATTTTGTGACTAAACATAAACGCAACATTTTCCCTATCTACAATTTAATAAATGTGACAGACAGTTGGTGTCTGTTCCTAACTTTTGCTAATGACTGTTTAAGAAATGTTAGTTACAAATAAATAAATGAATAAATAGATAGATAAATAAATAAATGGGACAGACGTTTGGATCATCACAAAGGGTTCCTTTAGCAATGAAAACATCTGCAGAAGGTTCCTCTCCAGCAGAAAGGTTGAAAAGCACCACGTAAAGTGAAAGGCTCCAAGATCGACACTGCTTTGACTTTGCTCAGTTTGTGGGGCGGCCTAGGCCCATGCGCCCCGTTCCGCCACCTATGATGGGAACCAAACTATAGCACGCCGGCCGCGATAATCAAAACACATCGACGGTCAGTGCAGAAGCGAAACAAGAAAACTTATTATCTCACGCGGGTGAGGATCATGCTGTGAATATTAATTTGTGCGTCATGCTGGTTGTACCGTTTATCTTCGCAGATATTCAAGGAGTGAACATTTGGTTGTTCAACAAAAGTGACGATGTAAGCTTCATCTGTAGGTGGTTTATTTACGTTAGCATGAAACAAAGTATAGTGCCGCGACAAGGCCATAGGGTCTCTGCAATTAGGTTCTTACTTGCAATTAGGGTCTCTCTCACTGATGCTGCCATGTGCATGAACTTAATAACTAGTCTTTGTTCAACATAGCCGTGATATCGTAAGTTATTTTTTAGTCATTGTGATTTTCTATTGTGCAATCACAACTGCATTACATATGCCTGGTTGGAACTTTTGGAAGGGGGTCGTTAGGTTAAATTGGGTTGCAAAATAAGTTGCTGCATGAAAAAGGTTGAAAACCACTGCTGTTCATAAACTAGTTGCAGTTTTTATGTGTGTGTGTGCACTGTTTGTATGTTTGTGGCGAGGGCAAGCTCAAATATGTGATAAACATTTTGTAAAATTTGTGATTGCAGTTATAAGTTGAGCAAATAGGTTTTATTGTCTTACATATTAAAGTACCAATTACAGCCAAAATATTTTTTGAAGTATTAACACCACCGCTTCAATATTTGAGCAGAAAATTGCATAAAACTTAGTGATAACCTGAGCAGTGCTTGTTTCGAAAGTGGTTAAAATTGTTCAGATGTTTTAATGTTGAACATCATTCTTCAGCGGCTTCAAACATAACATATGCCACGTCCACAAGCAGTGTTAAAAGTTTGCAGAGAAATTTGATTTAAATCCTGTTTAAACTCAGCTCGTTTAGGGCAAACATAGTTTTATTTTTATCGAAAGATACTTACCAGGATAATATACAATCTGAGCAACAGCCCTCAGCACAAAACATGTCAGAAGCCAGATTAACCTCATTGTGGCTTAATGCCTAAAATAAGAGCTGAAATAAGAATGAAATACTCAGTGAATCGAGCAAACCCAATCACAAAATCAACGCATTGTGCAGATGTTTCACTCTCCTCTCTACCGACCTCACATGACAACATTTTCGTTTGTCTTTTTGCAGAAAAACTTTGTTCTATAGTGCTGCACTTTAAAATGTGATTTTTCGGGGAACCTTGACTCTGAGCGTTGTATCTAACTAAAACTGTGCGAGTGGACATTTTCATTATATCAGCGCATGAACGGGATACTTGTGGTCTGGACGTAACTTCTTTCGCATTTTTACTTTTTTGTACAAAGCCGTTTACACCATTTTTCCTTTTGTCGAGCGATTGAATCCTTTCATGTTTCTTCGCTGCATTGAAAACCCGACCTCAAAAAGTCTTAAATCTTTTTTAATGCCATGTTAGGTGATTATTATGAGCGAAATAGCAAAGTAAGGATTGAAAAAACAAAATATACTGTAATTTCACTAGCAGCGATATCCCAAATTGAAACCGTGGTTCTATTATCAACTGAAAGGAGTCTTTAACGCAAAACTGCGTACTATTGACTTCTGTTCCACCTCTTCTCAGAAAGAGGGCAAAGCCGATTATAAAGTGGCTGCCTCCGAAAAAAAACGCAAAACTGTTTTCGCACATGCGTGATGGAACGATACAACGGCACGGCTTGAAACTGAAAACTTGTGAGGAGGAAACACGATTACACTATCGCAGTGGCGTATCTAGGGTATGGCAGGTACGGCACATGCCATGGGCGCAACTTTGACGGGGGGCGCAAAAATTGCTTGGCAAAAATTAAAATTTTTATTTTTACAGCTTCGTGAAACTCTATTTTGCGCCCCATACAAACACAAACTGTCAAGCTGCATCAACACAGCGCGCCTGTATCTGATGTATTAGGTCGCGAGTGTTGCGTCAGCACCATCACGTATTATGGAAAAACTGCGGTATTATGACAAAACACGACGGTCAGACGTGACGGAACAAGAACTATCGCATGCCATGTCTGCAAGACATCGTCCTTTCAGGGTTGCCAATTTAGCGGGTTTCCGCTAGACCTAGCGGATTTTAATCCTGTCTAGCTCCAGAACAATTGGTCCACCGGCCTAGTTCCGCTACATTCTGGCGGATAATTGGTCTAGCGGCCTAAACAATTGGTCGTATTCTAGGGCAGAGGTTCCCAGCCTGGGGTACATGTGCCCCTAGGGGTATATTTGCCTATCCGAAGGGGTACATTTTGGGTTAGCAATAGAAGGGAAATATATATTTACATATCTTTGATTTCCAAATATTTATACATATATCAGTGAATATTATTTTCAAAAGCCCCAATATGCTTATTTTTAAATATATTTGTGATTATCATGACAAAATATTTTGTCCAAATCTTACGTTAGTAGGAAGATGCTTCTTATTTTGTAAGTACTGAGTAAGGGCATTGAGACTGCTTATTCGATAAAGCGCATGTGAATGAAATGAAACTAAATTTGCTATTTGGAAGTAAGTTATTTGGAAGTAAGTTGCAAAGTGCGCTTGTTATTTCGAAGTACGTTTTGTAAGTTGCAAAGTTCGCTGGAAGTAAGTTGCAATCTCAGCACTGTACTCTTTTCTCAGGTTCCTACGCTACAGACAAACAATGGTAACGTTGAAAATACTCAATCCCCGTTGGGATCGCCTCTGCGCTACCCATTTTTGACACTTCTCCACCCTTGTCTGCGTTTCGACCCATACTTTGGGAACCACTCGGTTAGATCAACTAACCAATTGTTGTTTCAAGCTGCGGCGACAAGCATTTCTTAACTTTAGCGCAGAGCCGCTGTGATTATCGATATTTTCCCAAATACACAACCATTTTCACACTTTGTGTAGACTGAATGGGTCAAACATGTGCAAGATGGTTTAGAGGGCATGCATAGCTTTGCACAATTTATAAAACTGCCTTTACCATATTTGGGAATTAAATTGTTGACTCTGAATGGCTGGATAAAGATCTAATCGTTTTTGGGAAGCAAGCTTAGTTTGAGTGGTGTAAAAAATTGCTACCGCAGTCGCATTTCATAGCGTTTGACATAAAATCCAAGCATTTTTCAAACACGTTGGTGGACTCTAGCCTTTACGTTATCAGTTACATACGTCAACCAATCTCTCAAGATTCGGATAAGATTCGCGTCTTGTATGTGCGCAAGTTTTGTAGACCAATTTCGAAGGTCGGGGCCTAAGAACAAAATCGCTACTAGGCTTCGATTGGACGTGTGTTGGTGTACATCAGAAGCGTGGAAACATAAAAATGCAATTATAATTGAGACCACGATTACTTCTTGCTCAACAGCAATATTGGCTGCAAAAAGCATACTGCAGAACTTGCTCTCATAGCATCGAGATTTTCACAGTCGCTTTGGCAGGAAAGTTTCACGAGCAAATGGTGGCTTTCATCCAAAGTAGAAGCTTGGAATTTTAGCAAAACCAAAGTTTAAAACTTGTCAATTCAATGAAAAAAGACTTTCTGTTTGCTGGCTTAAATCTGAACATAATCATTCAGAGAAATAGCGCCAGAAAAAATGCTAATTTTACTGACGATGCTTCAAAAACAAGGGACATTAAATATTTAAATGTTGAGACTCTGTTGTTGTTTGCCACCCCTTGTCAAAATTTCTCGCTACGCGCCTGCATAGACGTATTTAAGTTTGGTCTCTGCAGAGCAAATGATGAAATTGAATTAAAGAATTCAAATATAACTAGACTCCACAAAGTCGAAGGGTTCGAATCAACCTGCAAAAATTTTAAATAAGAAATCGATTTCACGTAACAGTTACACAATATACTCATCCTCAGTCCTGAAATCTTAATCAAATAGAATATAATGAAGCGCACATGAGCATCGTAAGATTTTCCGATTATGAAAAATATCCCCACAAATCCAAATCGCACCGACACCTAGCATCATACAATTAAAGACAGCTCGGCGGAGAAATATCCAGATAGCACTTGAAGAGACGGCGTTGGAAAGCGTTTTATTTCAGAGATATGGAACTTAGTTCCCCCGTTGTTTTATCTCGAATTGCATCTGAATCAATCAATCGCCCTTTCTTCGATTTCCGCGAGATTTTGTCATCAAAATATTTACTTTCTTACCCCTGTCATGATACGTCTTACTAGCAACATCTACCACTGGGTCACGGTTTCACAACCTATCTGAGCCATTGACAATACAACTTAAAGGCACACTAACGGCCTGCCTCATCTTAGGCACATGAAACATTTACTTAACTTCCTTGCGCTAAAATCAGGTTAGTACAGTACCTCGCGAGCTAATCAACAGGCAACCATGCAAAGACATCAGTCAGTTATTTTCAAGTGGAATGTGTTCTCTGCTGTCGTACGAAAACGCATACAACTTTGACGCACCACCATGGTTTTACTGAATTTGTTTCTCACTACATTGTACAGTGGATGGAAACCTTAATGTGGGAAAACAGGATAGGCCTAGCTCACCCGCAAGTGATCCTCGGAATACCTGTTTGTTCAACAAATGTGATTAAATCGTTGGAACAGATTGAAACTGGGAGGTCTCGCGCATAATTCTTGGTTATTTACTTTTCGCAAGTGAGAACAGATGCTCTTGACAAAAAGATATAACGTTTCAAGGCCACATAGAAAGGTTATGAGTGTGGCATCAAGACCACAGTTGCAATTTCGTGCTCAGTGAAGCTGCTTCTGCTGCAAGTAAGCGCTGCCTCGACAAGGTTTTCTTGATCCGTAGAAGAAACAACTGACGTATATGCAGAAGTTAGTTTACCGTGTACAAGTTTAATTACAGATGAACCTTTTACAGATCCCTTGATATGCTTTAAGTCTTAGGCAAATGGCTTTCTCGTCAATTTTCCTTCTTGACTGCTCGCAACGTAAGCATACCAGTCATTCGTCGATTGCACAAGCTGTCGTCGGCAATTGCTGCAAGAGCATTTGGAACGGTGCACACTGCGCTGTCTATGAATGTTCAGTGTGCTGGTCGGCAACTTCAAGTTTCGGATAGTTTTGTGGGAGCAGTTATATGCTTGTTGTTAAAAGAAAAAATCACCTTTCAAATTCAACAGAAATTCGCGTAATGCGACCGTCTCCAGTCCAGAGTTTGAAACCGCCTTGAAATCTAACTTTCTAATTGCGAAAATCTACAATCTCGAAGATCTACGATATTCTCGAGTTTCACTGCATGAAACAGTGGCGAAGCCAGGAATTTTGTTCGGGAGGGGCCAGTCACTGACGTTGTCTGATTTCAAACTTTAGCTATTTTGCACAAAGATTATTTTGATGTCACTGGTCAATTTCTGGTCTATTACAACAGGATGTGACATCACATATCTTCTACCAGTCGGCATCGATCAATTTTAACAAAGACAAGAAAACGTTTGCTTTCGCAGTGATCATTATCAAGCAGTTATTGACCAAACAGTTGACAATGAACATTAAGAGTAGCGGAAACCGAAGCACCGTGTACTGTTGTCCTCGAGAATATCACTAATTATGCCTATTGAATAAGTCAAAATCAACTAACAGTATGTAAGTGGATTCATAGGAACAAATCAGAAGATACCAATAGCCAAATTTTGACTTTACAAAATAACTGCGAGCACAATTAAAAGATAAAATTCAGTCTGCGTTTCTTTTTGAACAACTCATCGATAACCATCTCAGGATCAATGTCACATCACGATTATTTCTCAAAAACGCCAATCCATCAGCTGGTTTTGCCCAGGCACGTAACCAGCTTGGGACACCAGGTGGGGCGAAGAGTTTTCTGAGAGGGGCCCAAATTTTTAAGCTATGTCCAATCAGGCCCGTAACCAGCTTGGGACACCAGGGGTGGCGAAGAGTTTTCTGAGAGG
>Ga0210059_1002541_pt1 | contig 28642 bp, 26 predicted proteins | sample Ectturendosymbi2_FD_188042 | JGI IMG/M metagenome (GOLD analysis project Ga0210059, IMG submission 188042) | Ecteinascidia turbinata endosymbiont from Florida, USA - Sample 2 (SPAdes) (version 2) | ecosystem: Host-associated > Tunicates > Ascidians > Unclassified | place: Key West, Florida...
AAGCACCTTGACCAAAACATTCACTCAAACAAGCACAAACTCAGCTTGTTAGTCAATGCTAATACTGCGGAATGTTATGTTTCTCAGCATAAAAACAAACAATCACGAAACTATCCACAATGGCGCTGTGGGCATGAAAGGAACTAGAACAGCGTTATAGACATGAAAAGGCGGATTGTTTGACTGCCTACTTATTCCTCGTATACTAGTATTTGTTTTTTTGACTGTTTGCCTATATTTCGCCTGACAGATGATCTATTTAAGTCCCGAACTTTGCCCACGAAGCTATGTGCATGTTTGGTTGAGCTGAGGCATCATTCTTCGGCATTGAAAAACAAGTAATTCCTGGAAACGCGCTGTCATGTCATATAACAACACTTTGCCAGCAACGTTGCCCTCTATTCACGGTCCGCCGAAGCAACCGGTTTCAAATTTCATTGTTATTGGGGGAAAAGACTAAACTCGGTTAGAATGGAGGCAGCACGCTAAAAGTGAATTCGCGTCGCCGAACGTCAATAAAGCATACAGTAGACAGACACTGTACAACAGAAGTAGAAACGTGCAGTCCTTCTAATTACCTGCACCTCGTTTAACGGGCATTCGGTTATACGGTCACCTTCCGCATTGGTACGACTTTGCAAGACAGATGCCGAAAAACGCGAATCTTCACGCAAATAATCTATAATTGATGGATTTTTAGTAGGTCTATTGTTGTAACTAACATTTAAGTCGGACATTTTTTAGCAAAGAAATTGTTTAATTATTTTTAAATGATATATATATTATGATTTTTCGTTTCTTACACTTACTTAAATATAGGAATTCGCTTATCCGTTTTTGGCTTATCTCCTCTTATTCCAAATTACTGCACCAACTAGACCGCATAATTCCAAAAATATTGCCCCAACTAGACTGTACGATGCCGTGTATCATGAATCTATTTCCTAAGATTTATGCCAAACTCTAGCCTGATTTTTCTATGTGGATTGGATACCGATTACCCATTCTCTACTTGCAGGCCTGTCAAATTTTGCAGGGCACCGTACACCTTGTGACACAATTATTTTTTCCATTGTCGAATGTGTTTTATGCGTGCTGAAAGGCTTGTTTCATGCCAAATGTTATCATCCCACCACTCGTCAATCTGTTTTACATGATTTTATCGCAACCAAAATAGCAAGCACCTTGACCAAAACATTCACTCAAACAAGCACAAACTCAGCTTGTTAGTCAATGCTAATACTGCGGAATGTTATGTTTCTCAGCATAAAAACAAACAATCACGAAACTATCCACAATGGCGCTATGGGCATAAAAGGAACTAGGACAGCGTTATAGACATGAAAAGACGGATTGTAGGCCATTGTTTCTCAACACAAGCGAAGAATCACGTAAGTGATTGATGATCTTTTCGACGCAATGCCACTGGGTGCTAATTTCCTAACAGCTGGCAATTGCCTTCTGTTAAAGTGTGTAACACTAATCCGAGCAGAGAACAGTGGAACGCAGCTGTGTTTGCAAATAGAATTAGCTCAAGAAAAATCACCTTCACTTACAGATGTCACCGCAGTGAGCAGAAGAAACGTTCTTCACGAAAGAACAAACTCGTTACTTCCAGTGGTATAACAAACTTGTGTATGCGGGACCGAAATCGGTCCGAAACATTTTGACGAACTTAAACCTGAACTCGGCCCGAAATCCGGCCCGAACCGGCCCGAACCGGCCCGACCCGAAAAGTCCCGCCCAACTTACAACCCTGCTATAGGGGGCTTTACATTTGCGCATGGGCACTTGACATTCTGAAAATTTGATAAAATCTCCACTGGTTACAGTGTTTCATATTTCAATTTGGAGGGAATGCTCCCCGTGGCGATTGGAGTGTTTTAAACTTCGCTTACGCTGTCATTATTGAAAAACGTACAAAATGCTACAATCACCAAATCAAGTACCGTAAGACTGAACAGAGCACAGCAAACAATTAAAAAAGATTTTCGTCCTGGAATATTGTTTCTAACAAAATCGTCTAGGTTTCATTAAAATTTGTTTGCCTAAGTCTGGCACTTTCAATGCATAGATTGCTTATTGTGGGCAATCTCACTAGGAACATTGTGCCTGTAAAATTCTTCTAGTACGTTCGACCACTATCCTGCGCTGTTCCGTGGGAACGGTCAAGTAAATCTGATTCTCATTGGTAGAAGAGTAGGAAGTGTGGCTCCTTACTATTACATAATAAACAGTGTGACGAGTCTCGTAGTTGCAACAGATAACGTGGCCGGCCTCGTGGGGAAAGTGCAGTTGTTTCAGCTGTGGTTTTAAACGTTTTTCTGTGTACACAGGGTTTGCCAGATTAGCTATTTCATGGCCAATTTCGAAAGATATTGCCATATTTAAACTGCGCTGGCCATGAAAAAACGCATTTGGCCATTTTGTAAAATTTGGCCATTTTTTTGGTTTGTCACTGCAAAATTAAGTTTTCATTAAATATTTTGTCTCTTTGTATTTTGTGGACGGTATTCATGTCGCTCGTTGTTACAGTAACACCGTGGCACTTCAACGTTTTATTGCTTTGAAGTGTGTAGTAATGATTAGCCCTTGCAGTCAGTAGATTTTGTACAGATGTTTCAGTCAGTGATAATCCCTTGGTTACCATTGGTATCTGCTGCGCTCGTACTGCTGCACTCGGTCGTGTGACTGATAATATTATAGAAGCATTTTGCATTTTTGGTAATATGTTACTTTTAGAAGTTTCTCATCACTTTTGCAGTAACTTCAACCTTGTAATTTTCAACGTGTGTAGTAATTATCTAGTCTTTACAATCGTGGAGATTTTGTGCAAGTGTTTCAGTCGGACCTGTCATGTGTAAATGTTTATTCTCAAGTTTTCCTGCCCTTTCATTCATGTGTGAAACTTAATGATGGTTTTGAGCATGTGGTTAGCTCATTATGATCATCAACTTAATGCAGTTCATGGCTTTAATCTTTTGTTCATATATTGGAGCACAAGACAAAGATAATTCTGGCCTTGTCATTGAATTGGAAAGTTAATTTGAAATTGCTTAATCCAAAAATTGATCAGAATGGAGACATGCAGGGGCGCAGCCAGGATTTTTCTAAGAGGGTTGAAGTTATGGAAGCAAAAGCCTTGAAAAGGAAAAATTGCTTGTGATTAGAATAGTCAAGGAAAGCACGTAATTGGTAGATAAACAATTGACTGTACTCACCACGAAAACTGGGGTCCTTCCAACTAACCTGCCATCTTGTTTCTTTGATATTCTTTCCTGACGACCGCAAAATTCGACAAACTTGATTACATGTCTCAGCCGAGTTTTGTTTTGATGTATGATCTTTTTTTTACTGTCGGAAAGCATATTTCTCACGTCCACGTTTCCTTCAATTTTGCAAAGTTTAATAAACACATCAAACTTATCTGCACAAAACTTTTTCTTCTTTAGCTTTTTTCCAATTTTTGTCAGCTGATTTTACCAACATACCACGGGCCTTAGGTGACAAAATCAGGTGCAAACGCACGCAACACACCATTTGCAAAGTGACCCTTCATGAATTTCACTGCAAGCTAACCACTTAAACTCCTCCAACCATCGCACTTGGAAACGTCGCTTCTGGAAGCTTGTGTGTACCACACGAAAATCGTATGGAGATGGAGTACAGCTATTTAACAATAAAGTTCTTCGGTCGCATTCACTCAGAGAACGTCCCGCAAAGTTCCCAATGTCAATAATCGCATGCATGCTTGGGGGATTCGACGAACATCGTCGCTACCAGCTGCAAAAGACGCCTGTGGCTGCTCTTCTACCGGTGGGCAGGTAGGTCTACTGTTCTGACACCGGTCAATAAAAACTTTTCGAGGCTGCTTACCCTGATCTGCTTCACACGAAGATGAATGTCTTTTTAATTTCACTACAAACTTGTCCGATTTCACTCAACACTTTTCGCTGACTAAAGAGCGGCGTGCAACTGATTAGCAGAATAACTAATTAATTCAGCTTGCAGCAAGCGGTCACTCACACCTCACATTGCATATCAGACCGTCTTGCCACTGGAGTCAGTCTCTTTAACATCAGATTATTACCTTTTTAAACATAAGATTTTTACAATACAGTTTAAATAAGCCAAATGCTTCCATTATCAATAGAGTCCCGTCGCCACGGGGGTCTTTGGTGGGCTTAGCCCCCCAAAAAAATCCAAGCCGCACCAAATTGAAATATGAAGCACTTTAAATCAGTGGAGTTTTTGTCAAATTTTAGAATGTCAAGCCCCCCCTACACAATCGTAAGCCCCCCTATTGAAGACTATCTGGTGACAATTCTGTACCAATACCTAGCAAAGTGCGATAACCCACGTTGAATCCGAAACTGAGGCAAGTATCGTCATTAAATGGAAAAATCGGTTATATGCGTAACGTGTTATGTTATTCCCAATGCTGGGAAGAGAGCTTCTTCAGTTTGGAACGATTACCAAACACACATGAGAGTGAGAAATCGATGAAAGAAACTTAAAAAATATGAATCTAACTATCTTCGACCTGAAAGGATATAAAATTGGGGAAAAGAAACAACAGCTCAGTCAACATCAGATACGCTGCCAAAACATCAGACATCAGAAATTTCTCTCAAAACATCAGAAGTGGTAACACTGATGCATGTCATCCACGTGTGTACATTAGGAAGGTCCCAGCTTTGTGACGTTTAAACTACACATCAATCGACACTGTTGGTAGTTCAAATGTCATCCTTGTTTCCACGCTGGCAGAGCACGGCAATAGCCAGCTCTTGTTATATATGGTAGGGCAAAACACGCAGGTATGAAGAAAGCTGCTTCAATATTTCTCAAATCTCGAAAATTCATAACCGCTTGGTTTGATAACGAATGTGTTGCTACGCCTGTGGTACTGCCAAAGAACATTTTGCAATGCACCCGATCTCGACTTACAGTACAATGTTCGTGAAAGACTAAGAAAATAAACATCAATATTCTGATCGCTAAGGATGGGGCTTGAGCCCTTTCAGCCCCCCCCCTGGCTGCGCCTTTGGATACATGTATCTGCAACAGTTTTTAATATATGGTTTTAGGTTTTATTAAGATAAATAAAGACAAGTTGTAACAGGTAAGTTTAAGTTTACAGCAGAATATGCTGTTTTTGTGTAAAAACTTGCTTCTTTGGCAGAACCACATTTTTGGCAAAAATATACTGTCTCCGAACAATTTGAGACACCTATGAATATGGAAATTACCATAGTTAAAACATTTTGTGATTTTAGCCATAACGTTTTCAAAAAGCAGCTATTTTGACCATTTTTTATCAGGATATGGCCATAAGCTACGACAAAAATCTAGCAACCCTGTGTGTACATCATCTGACAGAAGTCACAGCGTTTCGAAACTTCGCGTTAGTGTGCTCAACTGTGTTCTCAGTAACGAATAGAGCTTCATTCGGTGCAAGGACATTTGTGATCGACGAGTCTAGTTCGGAGAAGCAGGCGAAGCGCGGAGTTCAAATTTATGAAGTACTGTAGTAAACGCCAGGACGATCGCCCAGGTAAATCTACTTCTTTCGAAACGCTCAAATCTGGTTGGGTGTCAAGTGCATCTTTCCAGCTCGATTCAAGCGAGGTTGGTTAAGAGGAAACGTGTGAGGTTGATACTTTCCTAGAAATGTCAAGTAGCGAAAAGAAGGGGCCGAATTGTCTACTTCAGTTAAACCAATGGATGATTTATCCAAGTCGAAAAGTGGAGAATCGCAGACTAAGTTGAATAAAACTGATCTGCCGACTTCTGGCGACGATAGACATGTCGCACGCTGAGTAGCTGATCTTGAACAACACCTTCCTGAGGATGTGGAGTCAGTTTCTTCATCAAAGAAGCATCACGATTCTTATACAGTACGCTCTTGCGCGTCGCGATCGAGTACCGCCAGTAAAAAATATCGGGATATTGTCGTCAAGGCGCGATTTTCCGCTGAGGAGCTTAATGCCAAATGGGAGCTTGCGTGTCAGAAAAGTCAAGAAGCAGCTGATCGAGACGACCGAGCGAAACGTCGCGCTGAAGAAAGGGCAAGGATTGGCCCCCATCGAGCTCGTGAAGAAGCTGAAGAAGAAAGACTACGCGTTGAGGAAGAGGCTCGAATGTGTATAGAAGAAGGAGAGAAAGCTTTGAAATTAGCTACAGTTGAAGCAGAAGTTTGGGAACGCGATTCTTCTTGCTCGAACCACAGAAGTTTTCCGACTGAATCCGAACGAAATCGTGAGTACGTTTGTCTTGATCGTTCTCCTTTTGATGAGACGCAATTGCAACCCGAATGTAGATTATCATTGCCTTGAAATAAGTGTGACGTTAATTCTCGTCGTGACGGTAGTAAACTCAACAGATACAACGAACAGGGGTTTCAAAATAATCCCGAAGTAGGAGACCATCGTGGAACATATCAGCAGCGTGTTGACCTATACCCTCGTTGAGGTGACATATATTACCCGGATGTTGGTGAACGCTTCTTGCCCAGACCAGTAATAACAAAGTTTGATGGTAATCCGATGAATTACAAAACGTTTATGCGTCAGTTTGAAGCGCATATCGCCCAAAAGACTAGAACTGATGAGATGTGCTTGTTGTACCTCTTGCAACATTGTGAACCTGTTGTACGAGATAAAATTGAGCGCTTTACGTCGGTGAATCCTTGTGAGGGGTACCGAATGGCTCAAAACGAACTATTCTATGAATATGGCCAGCCGCACGTTATGGCACAGCGCTGCGAACAAGAACTGAAAGCGCTGGCTGGTGTGAGGCCTCTTGATTCCGATAGCTTGATGAAGCTGTCAGTACTTATGAATAAATGTTGTACGTCATTGGAGGGTGTAGCAAATACGTCGAGCGTTGACACGATGGATGTAATGATTTCAATAATTGAAAAGTTGCCTGTTACGCTTCGATTAAAGTGGGTAGACATTGCAGCGGCCACTAATGAAAAGACTGGCCACCGCGCAACCTTTGCGGATTTGACAACGTTTGTTAATGGGCTTACATAGACAGCAAACTCGATATTTCGGAAAGCTGTACTCCCAACTATTTCGAATCGATCAGTGGTTGCCAAACGAAGGGTGGCAGTAGTTCATAACGTTGTGGCCTCACAGTCTTCTGAGAAACCAGTAATAAATAAGCCTGCGGTCACATGTCGGTTCTGTAAAAGGCAACATAGCATTAAGAATTGTTGCAAGTTCAAATACTTGCCGTACCGGGAACATAAAGACTTTTCACGTGCAGAAAAGCTATGCTTGGAATGTTATGGGGAAGGTCATTTGAGTAAAGACTGCCCTAGGCGACGTGAGAGTAAAGAGCATGGCAATGGTCCAAACCTGAGAATGTGCTCGCCAGGCCGCTCAGCTAGCGAAAGAGATGCGCCCAACGAAAAATCTAAGGCCATTCTTTCTACAATTCGAAATGAACGACAGCCTGGCAGAGTAGGCTGCCCAAACATGTGCTTGAATGTAGTTCCGGAATAGTAAGTTGTGATGGCCGTGAAGTCATCACCTACGCATTTTTGGATCCTGGTAGTAGCCTCTCATTCTGCGAAAGAAAATTAATGGACGCTCTGAATTCCCCAGGATGACATAAAAGCGTAGGAATTCACACCATGACTGCCCCAAGCACCTTGTTCAGTGAAGTAGTTTCAGTATTGGTTGAGCCACTCAAAGGCTGTAACCGTATCGAGCTTAGCGAGGTGGTCGTGGTTGACGAAATTCCCGTTGAACCAAATATCATACCGGATCCCCGTGACCTGCAAAGGCACGATTATTTGCGTGGCGTAGATCTGCCGCACGTTGAGGGAGCAACAGTGACGTTGCTATAATCGATGCCAACTTTCCTGAAGCCTTGCGAGTCGAAGTCGTGCGCAACGGGAGCGATGGTTGCCCGGATGCAGTGCGCACCCCTCTAGGTTGGTCGCTGTTGGGGCCAGCATTTAAAACAGTTGCAGCTCCGGACAATGAGACGAGCTGCTTTGTGGCGCACGTAAGTGTGACAGTGCCGCAATCTTCGATGCAAGTTATGTTTTTGAAAGACGAGAGTGACGTGATATCTACGGATGGTGAGTTCGACCATAGCCAAGACGACGTCCAACTGCAGCCCATGTCATGTTAAAGGAAGACAGGCGGACATACGCGTTAATGGAACAGTCCGTAGAGTGCATCAACGGTCACTATCAACTTCCTCTCCCTTGGCGTTACGATTACCAGATACTGCCAGATAATATTGAAATGGCCAGAAAACGGCTTACTGGCCTGAAACGCCGTTTCAAGAGAAACCCTGAAGTTCATCAGAAGTACACTGACTAGATGCGACTTACCACCGAAAAAGGATACGCTGAAGAGGTTCCAGAAGACGAAATTGATGTAGATCGCCGCAAGTGGTACATTCCACACCATGGTGTCTTCAGCGAGCAAAAACCGGACAAGCTGCGCATTGTATTTGACTGTGCAGCACAACACCACGGCGTGTCACTGAACCAGGTGTTGATGCAAGGACCGGATTTGAATAATCGGCTAGATGCAGTGTTACTGCGTTTCCGGAAGGATTCCATTGCCTTGGTAGCTGATGTAGAAGCAATGTTCCACCAAGTTTTGGTGAGTCCTCGCGACCGCGACAGCTTACGTTTTTTGTGGCGGCGCGATGGAGTTTTACGAAAGATTCCTCATTGAATGAAAGTACACCTTTTTGGTGCGAATTCTTCCAGGAGCTATGCAGCATTCAGTCTACGTCAAGCTGCACTCGACTTTGGTCATGGTTACGAACCGCTAGTTGCGTCAACAGTGGAAAGAGCAGCGTATGTGGACGATGTCTTAACATCTGTTTCCGACGTCGAAACAGGTATCAAACTGGTCGACGGACTTCGATAAATGCTCGCCAAGGCAGGATTTCGTATCACTAAATGGTTGTCCAATGATGAACGTATACTCGCTTCTTTGCTGGAGAAAGAGTTGGCCAAGTCAGTGCAAGCGCACTCGATCGATTCAAGCCTGCAAGAACCGAGTGCTTGGTGTTGTGTGGAACGTTCAGTCAGATGAGTTTCGTTTCACTGTTTCTCTCGCTACGAAGCCAAGAACTCGGCGAGGTCTCCTGTCAGCTATGAATTCGCTATTCGACTCACTGGGGCTGGTTGCTCCTGTTGTACTGGAAGCGTTCTATCTATCGCAGCTTGTGCGAACAGGAGTTGGAATGGGATGAGGAGATGCCCGAGAAGGATTTGCACAGGTGGGAAAAGTAGCTGTCAAGTCTGCCCCAGCTGGGCAACGTGTCATTTCCTCGTTGTTTCAATTTGAACTCGTATGAAGATATGCAGAAATGTCAGTTGCACGTTTTGCTGATGCTTCAATAACAGGTTGTGGTGCCGTGTGTTACCTGCGAGCTGTTTCTTTGTTTGATATGGTGGTTTGTTGTTGGCGCTTTACAACTGCAGCAGTCTTGTAGCGCCAGGACTGAGTTTGTACAATTCCTGGTTTGTTTTGTCTTCTGGGTGTGTTCCCTGCAGGTCTTCCGCACACCGTGGGCCTGGTAAGAAGGCTGCAGTACCACTTTACAAGGTCTTGGTAAAACCCGGCCAAGAGTCTTGGTAAACACCCGGCCGAAACATCTTGGTAAACACTCGGCCGAACTCTCGACCTACCAGCACCGTAGCGGACGCTCTTACCACTAGACCACGGGCTGGTCCCTGCGAGCTGTTGACCGAAACGGCAACGTGACCTGCACCTTAGCGATGTCAAAGGCGCGACTGGTGCCTAAGGGTGAAACGTCCATACCGCGTTTGGAATTGATTGCTGCAGTAATGGCAGTACAACTGGAAGGCCATGTGAAAAGAGAGTTGAACCTCGACCTTCGACCCGGTATATTCGGGACAGACTCAGCTGTTGTTCTTCAAAGCATACGCAATGAACGCAAGCGGTTTCCTGCGTTCGTTTCTCGACGTTTGGCTTTGATTCAAAAATGTACTTCTACCAGCAACTGGAGGCACGTCCCAACGAAGCAAAATCCCGCTGATTTGGTGTCCAGAGGGGTTTCGCCAGAAGTTTTAGTTCAATCAGCAACCTGGAAATCTGGACCACCGTTCCTCAAGGATGACACACAGTAGTACTGGCCAGACCTAAATAAATCTGAGGTTTTTGCTGTGGATATGGGCGCAATTTGGTTGTAAAATGTTGGGGGGGAGCTTGATGTAAAACCAATATAGTCGTCTGGTCGATGCGGAAGTGAGTTTTGTACATACAGATTCACAAACTTGTTTTCGGAGTTGTATTCAAAGCAACACTAATCACGCTTTGCTTTATCCCTGCAAATGATTTAGAAATTAGTAAACTTAATTTTGTTGTTGGACATCGTACTGTAGTTCAACTTGGTTGCACTACTATCAGCAGCGGCGTAACTAGATGTTTGAGTCAGAGGGGGCAAGCCTTAGCTGAAGGAGGCCCACTAGCCAAAACTCAGAAAAAAGTTAAGAAATTATAGTGAATCTCTGGATGTTGTGGATGTTTATACTAGCTAAAACAACGAAAACACCCCCAAAAAATGCAAAAATCAACAACCTAAAGAATACTAAATATCTAAATGTCAACTGAAGGGAGCCCAGTTTTTACATTTAGCTTTAGCTTTCCAGGGGGGCGGCTAGACCCCTTGCTCCACTGTTAGTTACGCCTCTGACTAACAGACTATGATACAAACAAGCAGGCCCGTAACCAGCTTTTTGTTGTCTTGTGTAAGTTGCTTAACGTTAAAAAGACGACAAATTCCAAGGTGCGATATATATATTCCAAGGTATGGGAGCTAAATATTTTTCTTGCACATTTCTGCTCTTTGAAAATTCTACAGATCTTTAGCTACTGGTCATCATGATTTACAATTTGTTTTTACTGCTGATATGTGGAGGGTGTGTCCTTTTAATCTCCTCTTGTCAGCTCCTGCATGCTGTTGTGTACCCTTTCGCTTGTCCACACATCGTTTGTCTAATAGCCTTCTCCAACATCAATGAACCCCCAAGCAGAATTTTCCAAGCCAACTAAAGAAGATTTCAAGATATCCAAAAGAAAACGAACCAGAAGTCTTTCTGAATGCATATCTATATACAAGCGGTTCCCAAACTTTTTTGAGCGCGATCCAAATCTTATTTGCTGAACGCCTCGCGACCCATGCTTCAAAAAACATATGATAAAAAATAATCATTGTTTGGATGATTTTTAGCAGTAAGTTGCTAAGTTCGTTTTTAATGTCAACAATCTACTTTCTTCTCAAGTACCTACGCTACATACGGAAAAAGACAAGCAGTGATAACGGTGAAAATATACTAATCCACTTGTGAGGCCCCCTCTGTCATTCTTGCGAGGAACAAAATGGAAAGCGTTATAAAATTTGCGAAAATCCGAAAATGACGCTCTGAATGTACGGTCAGTAAAAGATTCTAAATCATTACTGAAGTGCCCTCGATCACTGCGCTTGTATAATTCGACGCAAAAGCGTTCAATTGCACGGAATTGTTGAAATCCTACTTGGCTGGCGGGAACAGGGTTATTAACTGCCACAGGCAAACCAACCAAAATCGCCACAACTGAAATTTTTGACTAGACACATGGCCTACGTTTTTTATAAGAATCACATCCGTTTATTCTTATCTTTCTTCAAAAAAAAAAACACACTGCACCTATATAGCATGTGTGGCGGCACAAAGACTTTAAAGCACAACGTGAGGGCCACGTTGCAGCTCCCTAACCACGGCTGTGAAAATCTCACACACATGAGCAAAACACGTCACGTAAAACGCACCCAAACGGCTGTAGCGAATTCATGACTCGCTTGTTTCTTACTTCTTCAGACTGGTAAAAATAGAACGCAACTAAACTGTCTCGTGAAAAGATGTGAGGTTTAAAAACCAGAACTGTCGCCAGAAAGTCTTGAATAGGGGATTTAAATTTGCGCAAGGGGCTTGACATTCTGACGATTTGATAAAATCTTTACTGATTTATAGTGTTTCGTATTTAAATTTGGAAGGGCTGAGCTCACCAATGCCCACAGCGGCGACTGGACTGGTTTAAATTTCGCTTATGCTGTCATTATTGAAATACGTATAAAGAAATAAAAAGCTACAATCATCGAATCAAGTAAGGCTGAACATAACACAATAAACAGTTAAAAAAGTTTTTTCCTGCCTTTTTCATCACAAAATTATCTAGAATTCATTCCAATTTGTTTGCCTAAGTTTGCCACTTTTACTTTGCTGAAGGAACAACAGTAAATCCGGTATTGAACGGCTATACAAAAATCCGCAATCACCGGAAAACACTCCCAAAAGCGCAAAAAAATCTACAAAACGAAAAGAATAGTAAATACCAAAATACAAGCTAAATAGGGGCCCGGTTTTTACATTTAGCTTGGTAGGGGGAGGGTGGTTCACACTCCTGCCACTCGTAAGTTATGCCACTAATCAGGTGCATCTCAAGAGTCATAAGTTCTTTTTATAGAGTCACACGTAACAATCTGTACGATTCCACAAACGCAGGACGCAGCCAGCGTGCTTTGAGTATATAGACACAATAGTTGGCATGCGGCTTGACCAACCGTCATATTGGGATTCATGGAAACTCGTTGGAAGACTCTGGCGTTATCACCACGAAAGTTGAATAAAACTAAATTTCGTGAATAATAATTAAGACATACATTTTTGACGAAGCTTAATCTAAATGATCATACACCGGCTATTGCATGACTCTATGCGTACCATAGTTTGTTGGAGGCCCCCTTGGATCTTGAGGCCCTAGGCTTAAGCGTATATAGCCTATAGGGTATATTCGGCCCTGCATCCACATCCGGATTCACCATCATTTGTCATGTTTTTTTTCTGAGTGTTGTCTAGTGGGCTCCTCACAGTGGCCTGTGGGCTTCTTTCAGCTAAGTTTTCCCACTGACTCAAACTTCTACTTACGCAAAGGGTTTGTTTTCTGCACAAACATGCTAATGAACAGTTAATGTGAACTTTATTTTTTTCAGGATTTTAACCGTTACAGATTGGTAACTTCGTTTATTGCATTCATTCATATCTTTTGTTGTCTCAAATTACACTTTCCTGAAACCACGAAAATGAGTTTTGTTTTCTTTCTGAGAATATTTCAAAACAAATGCAATCGCGATTCTAATCGTGATCACTTTTAACGTAATCGTAATCGCACTAGTCGAATACAACGTCATTTTGCTGATTACTATCGCAATCGAGCACGCGGCAAGTAATCGTAATCGCATTCGATTACATTTGTAATAGAATGGCCACATGCCTGTCTGCAATTGAAAAAAAGGAAATTTATTTGGTCTGTAACGTTCTGCAAACAATATTTCTTTTGCTTGGTCAGAAAAAATAATCTCACATATCAAACTTGTTTGTTTTTATTTGAAAAATTTCTTGATAAGAAGTGACAACGAATCATTGAAATCAACGTTTTTTCATTTCAAGACTTGTTTTCTCGTTTTCATTGAACAATTCTTCAAAACCCAAACAAGTATTTCGTAGATGCACTCCTTATTAACAAAAGATATTTTAGACATATGTATCCTTCATGTCATCAAACATAATAATCTGGAAATACAGCAACATACATGGATTGATTTTAAGTTTTTTCCAACAAAAACATATTTCTAACGCACTTGTCATACATTCCTATAATTTTAGGGCTTTGCGTAAATTGAGCAAGAATGATTTGTCCAATCAGACCGAATGAAACATTGATAGGAAACATTATTCCAAGACGGAGTGATAAAACGTATAAAGTTCAAATATAAAACAAACTACTTTTATGCTTTATTGCCTATAAATGTGATTGACAAAATAAAAATATTTCAAAAAAAAACAAATAAAAAGCATAAGCCCTAACCAAAGAACTTGAACTCAATCAAGAGTACTATTTAAAGTTCAAAAATAATATCACCATTGATCTTTTGTGAAAAAATAGACATAATATCGCGTGTTCAACTGAGAAAGAAGCAGTTGTTTCATTGAAAGGAAAGCACAAGCGATGAAAAGCTCATGTTCTTCAATTGCTTCTGCGTATTTGAACCACAAACCCGTGCGCATTATACTGTCGAAGTAACAAATTTGGGGTAGATATTAAATTCTCTAAGTGCACCCTTTTTCAAAATTCTTCAAGCTTTGCGTTTGCAGTGCAACACTCACAGCATGCGCATATGTGCCGTGTAACACTATAATATGCGCATAAACTAGAGACCTGTGCGGGTTTGTTACTTTGTGTCCGCTCCAGCCCCGCTCCCTCAAAATTCAAAACTGTCCCGCACCCGACGGAGTTTGAGAAATCTTGCCCGCATTCCGCAACGCGCACCCGCCACGCACTTCTTGCGTCTCAAACCTGCACATGTCACTGTGTGTCTGAAACGTACTAAAAACTCATGCAACTTGGTCAAAGGTTACTGGCACCTTATTCAGTGGTTCATTTTGAAGCCAAAAGAAGCTTTCGAAAGACAGTATATCGGTTTTGACAAATGAGTATATCGCTCAATGACAAAAGCTTTAAAATTTGCTCTTCTGCTCTTCACGACAAGCCTTGCCTTACTAAACGCTCGTTCATTAGCAGCGCTATTTGCCATTATGAATGACGTATCCTTGCAAGGTCACTAAGAACTGCAAACTCCAATTTGGTCTCCGCCACCAATGGAGAATGTTGCCATACCCTTGTACCACAAGCCCTCTGTAGTATTGAATTTCTTCCTCATGTCACTTTCACCTGCATTGGGTGAATGCTCAGTTACCCGCTCAAAGAATTTCTTATCCTGAGCCTGCACCAAGTTGAAACCGCACCCGCACCGCAAGTGAGGGTACCCGCAACTATGGCCTGTGAGAGATGGGTACTAAAGGTACGTTTTACAAGGTCTGGGTAGGTCCTGGGTCTCAGAAAAATGAAAGTTCACACACGAAGCTTTTCTGTAATCAAGACCAAAATTCATATTCCATTTCTTCCACTGGAGCGCTAGTGGCTATAACCAGTGTTCTCTCTAAGATCGGTCTTGACAAATGCGAAATTGCCGAAATGGTGATGAAATTTTGCCTGAAAAATTTGGCAAAGCCTTTAGGCACTTTCACACATTTTGTATTTCTGTATTCTTTCCTTGTGTTGCAATATTTTTTGACTCATATATCATACACACCAAATAAGGTTGAAACTAAGATACAGTGAAGTTTATGAATAGCGTGTCGTCTATCTAGATTTCATTCAGTAAATCTGTAATGAGCCGCTTGAAAAAGGCGGTGTCACATCTCACAGAAGCTCGGGGGCTTCAAAAGAACCAGCGACAAACTTTACTGCCACATCATGCATTGCACACCACATGGGTTGTCAAATAAAAAAAAAAAACAGGCTCTTGCCAAAGTTGTCCAAGACAAGACTGTGTGATTCGCAACCATCAGCAGAGAAATGTTTCTTATGTTCCTGGTTTCCCTTTTTGTGTATGAAAGTAATTACGTAAAACTTAATTGAAACTACTTCAATACGTATGCTACTTTGAAACACCGTCTGTTTCTTGTCCATATTCCTACAATTACTTTAAGTGGAATTAGAAAACAAAGAGCTGAACTCTCCATAAGAAATGGGGACGTCGTTGTAGCACATTGTCATCACAGGAATAAACGAATTTCATTAGCTATGAAAATAACCGAGTGATTAGCAATTGTGTTTGGAATTGCCGTATGTCTCTCACAGATGTTGAAATATTGTTCTGGGGTGAAGAAGATTTGCAGAGTAAATATGTCATTCATTTATTCATTCCTTTTCACACATGATTTTCCTCACGGGAGCGTCTCGGGGGCAGAACACCTAGAAGGATGTCGAATACCTCCCGGTTTTCAGCAGTTTCTGGTAGCTCTTTTGGCTCCTCACTAATACGGGACCAAGTCATGCAAGAGATGTAATCACACCATATGTAAGTGTGTCAATCTCTACACAGCATTTCTTTGGGTATAATGCGCATCAGTGATTCGTCCAACATATCCTGGTCCTTCGTCTTCACGTGGCCGAATCATCAAATCTGGCTTCTAGCTGTTGGGAAAGGATGTAGCTCTGATTCATGGTTGCGGAGTCGAAGCCGGAGTCGAAGTCGTCAGGAGTCGGAGTTTTTTTGGTGGAGTCGGATTCCTAACAGCACTGGGAGCCAGAGTCGGAATTTGTTGTCCGACTCCGACTCCCGATATCCAGTTGGATCATTTCTTACGTCACACTCTTAAATTGGGAATTCCTGTTGAAATGGTACAATTTCTTTTGAAACTTTTGTTGAAACAGAGATTTCTTACTGTGTACCACGAATTCCATTGATTTTAACAACCAATTTTCGTTCCCATTACGTTAAAGAGTCGGCATCGGGAGTCGGAGTCAGATATTTTACATCCGACTCCGCAATTCTGCCTGATGTTGAGGTTTTACGAGTTTACCAGCTGTGCACTTTGAAACTCCGCAAACTTTTTGCAAATATATACTCACCGCCGTTTTTTCCTTAGAAAGAACTTTTCAGTCTTTGCTCAGAATTCGAGACTCTAGGTAAGGGACGAATCAAACACCGACTTAGGAACTGGTAGATCTGCGTTTTTGAAAGATCCCGTTATGTGACTACGGAACGACAGAGATCACCTAATACTGTGTTTACTTTGTCAATACGAACATCAATCTCTTTGTTCTACCTTCTGTCACGTTAATACCATCCGAGGTACGTGAACCTCCCGACCTGCTTAAGTTCATTCCTTGTTGCTAACGCATAGCATACAATAACCTGACATTCTGGAGAGGCATAATACCTACGATTTTCGGTATTAATTTTCATTCTAGCTTGATTGCACGAAGCTGAAAACAGATCAAGTGCTTGCTATAAGCATTGTTTAGATCAAGCGTCTCCAAACTACGGCCCGCGAAGGCATTTCATCCAATCCGAGAAGACATTTTTTCAGCAATGAAAAAAACATATTCTACAAAAACATGTCGATTTAGTAGAATGTAACCTCCTCCGAAACAATCACGTTACGTAAGATCTCCTACCCTCCAACCGTTGTGTAATGTTTCATGTGGCCCTCAGACAAAAATGTTTGGAAACCCCTTTTCAGATCAGTGCTTTTCAAACTATGGGTCACAATCCAGAATGGGGTCCCAAAATGTAATTTTGAGTCCGCAAAACAAATTGGCTTGACGAATCAAAAGAAAACCTTTCTGTAGACTTTACAAGAAAATCAAAAGTATACCTGCAGTGCATTTATTTCTGCTGCACTTTTATGGGCAATATCGTGTTTTAAGCTGTAAGCTGTTAACTAGGATGTCTGCCTGAGCTATCAAATGACAATAATCAGCCAACAACAACAAATTATGCGTTGTTACATCATCATGGTGGTAAAATTCTGACCGATATTGACCTTGTGGCATTCATTACAAAATGAGGGGAACTGGAATTTTCAAAGCAGAGTTTATTTGAATTTTGGATAAAAAGCAAAACTTAGTAACCAGCCATTTCTGAACTAGTCATTCACAAATTCTTGTCCTTTTGTACAGCAAATTTGTTTGAAGCGGCATTCTCAAAATTGACAAGCATTAAGACCAAAAATCGATACGTTTGGAAAAATGTTGAGAACGTTCTTTGTCCAGCGTTTTCTACGAATGGGTGATCTGTGAAACTGTCATCAAATGCATCCATTCCATTAGCTGTGTTTGATAAATTTTATAAACTTTATTTTTTTATTTATTTTTTTTTTCAGTTTACTGTGTCCATTGCCAAGTTCTTTCATTGCTTTATGGTTATTTTCGAGGATTGTGTGCATTTGTATGATATGCAGACAAAATTCCCACTTGCGATTTCTAACGGGACGTTTATACGTATCATTAATTCTAGGCTATCCACTAACGGGGTCGCATAGAAAATTCTTTTTTGAAGTGGGGCGTAGAACAAAAACGTTTGTGAAGCCCTGGTCTATAAGTGACCTTCAACATTCTCCATTCGCACCGCGAGGTACCGTGGGACAGTCAGGCCGGGTGTGTCCAGGTGATGAATCATGAAGCGTAGGCCCGCGGGAAACTCCAGCTGATTGTTCATATTTGCTCTCGCTAGTAAAAGATTCTATAGCTCCGAATGAATTTCTTGAATGTCGATTGGCGTTTTCAATTTCATTCTTGGGATGTTGTTGCGTTCAATGCTGATTTCTGATTACTGTTCTTATGCGGTCTTCATCTGACGATTGGACAGCAATTCAGTGCGCTGTTTGCTTTGTTGGGAGCAGGGACGTAACTAGGGAAGGCGCAAGGGGGAGCTTGGCCCCATGAAAAAATTTTTGCATCCCCTGTAAAACTGTGTTGAACATAGTTAAAAAAATTCGGCCCCACTCAGAAAACACTTCGCCCCACCTGGGGTCCCAAGCTGGTTGTGGGCCTGGTTAGGAGACATTCTAATTGACTGAAACACAAATTTTATGTAATGTCAAAGCTTTACGTTGTCTTCTAGCGCTACCGGATCAAGTTGTGAAAATTCTTATTTCACACTAACAAAACCTGCATACTATTCGTACTGTATGGTTAGTAAATATAGTTCTGAAGAACACCTAATCAAATGCAAGAAGAATGCAAGGAAAATCCAAGTCAAGAACACAATGTTCTCAAAAATAATGAGTTCAGGCTGTTTTCATGGGAAAAATTAAAGGGTTAAGAAATGTTGGTTGCGTCGATTGAGTTCCTGATAACCTTTTCGGGTCCTGAAAAGAGTACAAGGCTTAGTGACTTGGTTTGTTGTTTAAAATGTTTTAGGAGCTATTCTGAAGCTTTAGAAACCTTGAATAGCCTGTTAGCGTAAGGGGTTGTGGAGATATGACCAAAATTAGACCAAGAAATTGGCTTAGTCACTTAGTGGCTATTTTGATTTTCTTCAAGAATAAAATTTTCTTGTCAATATTTTAGTTTGAAATAGGGTGGGATGTTGTAAAACATCCAAATAAATTTTGAAGTAGGCGTTTTGTCGCAACTGAGGGTTGTAGGCAGACGCCTTGACAAGTAATGCAAACAGTGTCTGCTGAGCAGTAATCTACATAGTTCTACATAATAAATCTACACTGTGTGACGCAACGAAGCGCAATTTCTGTGACTGTTAAAGCATTTTCTTTGTGGTGTACAAAACGGAAGAGCGTTTTGTTAACGTCTACTTTCATTGTATTGTCAGCAATATGAATAGCATAATCAAAATGTCGACACTGGCCCCCATGGAAAAATTTCTGTAGACGACCATGATCAGAGCTAGGGAACCTATTTATTGTCACGGGTCACATTTATTGTGGAGTATTGCTAGCGGGCTGCAGAAGTAGTTGATTTTATATTAAAAATATTCCTTCGTTTTTTTTAGGAAAACAAGGAGAGAAAACTATGAGGAGCGAGAAATACATCTCTTGATCTGCTGTCTAAGTATCTGTATGCCAGAGAGTTTCGTTTTGACGCAAAGTTGCGTTCTACCTTCGGTATTGAAAATCGGCAGATTCCCCATCCCTGTTCTTGATCAGGCCAATGAAAACTAGTCTTTTCGTTGCAAGCGAATTGATGCGCTGCTTCAATCAATCATGAAACAAACAGCAAATATATCCGTTATGTTCCACGTTTTTATATATCACAAGTTTTATCAACATTTAAACAAAGCGATGCACTTCTAACATAGGATATAAATGCATATAAATGATTGCATGAGCCATGAACTCGAGCTGACCTTCGTTCTTTTTCTTTGTTGTTTGTTGTGATGCTGTCATAGATCAAAGATTTCGTATCGCATCGATAAAAACAAATTACAAACTTTTCAACCGGGATTGAGTTGTGGTTATTAATTTTGCAACCAGTAGATTTATGTCCCTTTGACAAGACATACATCATGTAGCAACTGCTTGATTGCGCTAAAGCGAAAATTCCGGATGCTTTCCCAAGACAATTCACGTGAAGGAGATTCCTTGGGCAATAAATGGAATGTGGTACACGAGGACATATGAGAAAAGTTTTTTTTCCCTTCATTAATCAAGTGCTGTTTCATTGTTAGCTGTTACAGGCAGTATTTTTACGGTTCAGATTTTTGTGTGTTTATCAGCAATTAATACAGGTTTGATTTGGATATCTATCGATTTGAAATGAAGATTCTTCTGTTTTCCTCTTTTCCCTCAAACAAAAAGCTGTGAAACAAGTACTGGAGAGCGAAAACACTTGCATTGCTAGATCGGAAGACGAAACACTGTCTGCAGTCGCACAGAATTTCACAGTGATTTGTGAGAAAGTTGTTTCAAAAAAGAAATTGAAAATAATTTGATGGACGTGCAGTTGAAAGCTCTAAATTTCTGTAAGTTTGCGAGGAATCAGCAAACCGCGCACTGCTTTCATAGTTTGTGATGATTCAAACTTGCACATACCTGTATTCAAATAACTGCTCTCCACATGTAAGACAAGCAAGGAATCGATTGGAAATTTTTAATAGGAAATCTTTTTCACGTTACACTACGTATCACTTAAAACTATTAATCTTATTGAAATAGGTTCAAGGACTGACGATGCGTAGCGTTACGTGAAATCAATTTTCTAAATTCGCAGATAGATTTATTGCTTATCTCACGTGTGGAGAGCATCTATCTGATTGGGGAGATCCCATGCACGTTCAAATAACTGTGCAGCGACGCAACAATATCAAAAATCATGCCGCGAAGCGGAATTAGGGTGGAATGTTTCTTAAAAGGAACCGCCTTGTCAAATCAACATGAGAAACTTAACAACATTTTTTATTGAGGTTGTGGGATTCCAGAAAAATCAACCATGTTTTCCAGATAGAAAAACCTCTGAGCAGCGTGCTGCACATTCATGACAAACTGACAAGGAAGTTTACACTCGGCCCTAGCTGCTCATCTTAAATACTTCCGTTTGATCCTCAGTGCTTGCAAATGTCACTGACCTTGTGCGAATAGAAGGTACGAAAAATCGACGTCACAATGTCTTTCCTCAACAATACATTGTTACGTCACAAGTAAAGCCGCACCAATATCAAATTTTGATTGTTTACCACAAAATTGGTCTCCAAACTATGACCCACAGGCCAAATTCTGCCCGGAAAGCCATTTCGTCTGGCCAGCAGAAACAAACATTACGTCAGTAATGAAAAAATAACATATTCACGTAAAAATTTGTTAATTTGATAGAATGTAACATATCCCGAAACAATCACATGACGTAAGTTGTCCGGCCTGTGAACTATTGCGTATTACCATATGTGGTCCTCGGACACAGAAGTAAAGGCCCTGGTTTAAAGCCATCAAAAATCACATTTGTCGCAGAACGAGCTTCTCCAAAATAGCTTCTTCGGGCAAACTGCAAGCCCAAGTCCCATCTTGGCCATGTAGAAATTGAAATCAAACGCCAGGTGAAATGAATCCACGATAGAGCCCAGCGCGGGCGCATGTTGGGTGCGGCATAGCGGCATTTCACTTTATGACGCGTGCGTCACGGCAGGCGTCACAACGTGATCTCGCGTAAAAATACACACTTAAAAATACCACCAGAAAAGTTAATCTGTTATTCGAATTGATCACGCAGACAGTTCGCGGCTGGCCTGACGTACTTGCGATGCATTTTTTCTGGTTGAAAGAGATTTGCGTGACTCGGAGAATAAAGAGATAAGCGGAGGAGCAGTTTGCGTCTAACCATGGCGTTAAACACAACTGCATGCTTCGATAAACTCGTTTCACATTGAAATCCAACCTAGTTCGATTGGGTTAGTTTTTTGCTGTTAAAGATTTAATAATACTTCGATATTTTCGGTAAACTACAGTTTATTTCCAGGTTCAAACATGAATAGCTTGAGTGCTGTGCGTGCTGCACAAGTGGTGATGAATGAGATCTCAGACGAAGCGGACGAGCTCATAAATGACGCAAAGACACTCGGCTGTACTGCTTGTGGGGTTTCACTGTGCATGATACCATGCTTCAATGAATATCGCACCTTGAAACATGTGTGATTTCCCTTTTATCTGTCGTGCCACAAAACGTTTTTGTTGCGTACCACAATCCATTGTTTATTTGCTGAATTACAACTCAATGCATTGTGCGCCCGCGTTTCACGCAAACAAAGCGATAGATGTTGACGTTTACTGTCAACAACATGCAATAAAAACTGTTGTACTGATTGCAGTGCCTGATTTTCATCACAGTCATTTGCCAATGTTTTAGCTAAACGTTTTTCAAACAGGATGTGCCGACTAGGGAGCTGTGTTTGCCGCGATGCAATACGTCACAGTGACGGCGCAGAAGCAACAAAATGACACTAATGCAGATGTTATGAAACAAGCTTTCTTGTCATGTCTCAGTTTTGTACGTAACTCCTCTGTTTCGTCAGTTATGGTCAAAAGAAATCGAAAGCCATAAAGCAGTTTAAAGCCAGATTCGCTACGTAACTATTTCGGGGCAGACGCAACCTGTTTCGCTTCGCCGCTTCGCAGGCATTGACACGAGACGCGACGACAAACCGCGGCAAACAACCTGAGAGACTACCTCATCGCGAAAGCAAATCTTTGGCATCTGCGTTATGTTCCCCAGCGCTCCAAAAACCTTCTCATTAACAGTTTCAATTTTGACCTTGGCACGGTTCAGTGTGGAAAAAACACGAGCGACAAAGGTAGATGAAACATTTTTGCCAACATCAAGTACATTACATGATCCAAACAATTTGGTTCTGACAGATGTGTTGGAGTAAGTTTTATCGCGTAAAGAATGGTTATTTTGTGTAGGATAATGGCTACAACGAAACTTTTTCTCATCTCCAATGGCATTCGTTTTCCCAGCAAATTTCTCAGTTAAAAATAACGTCTCACAGACAGTAGTTGAAAAAAGTTGAAAATTTTCGTGAAGTTTGTTGCAGTAATTTTTCAATGGTGATCGAAACTGGGAAAGTCTGGGAATGAATTGAACCCCCTCCAATCCCCCTCCATTTGCATTTATCATTAACGCGGGATTGCCGGGATTGCCTTTTATCCTTTTCGAATCTACCGCTGCGGCATTCCTCGTGTGCAGTGAACTGAAAAAGGCAAATCTAAATTAGTGATTGTCACTACTAAAAAAGAACGAAGGTGTGGTTCATACAAATATGAATTCTCGCACGTTGAATTTGTCAGTGAATTGCCGAGGCGTAGTCGAGAGTTTAATCAAGCAGCACGCTCAAGAATTGATGTGCTACACGCTTCGGTCTGCGTTTGCTTTGATGTAGAAGTGACGAACTTTTGTAGATATTAAACGATGCATTTAGCTTAGTTGGATCTCTGAAGCATGTTTAGATCGGCTCTTAATTTGCCATTAAAGAAAGGATTCTTTGTCACTTTCTGTGAAGTGAAACGGCATTTCCTTTTGTAAACAGGTATTTTGATGAAGTGTCCTCGAGAGACTTTTAATGCTGGAAATTTCGAACGTAATCGATTCAAATGTGAAATCGATGTTGTTGATATTAAGTTCAAATTTTGCTCACTGAAAAAGTTTTTCGACAGCACAGTTTCGATAAATTGTTTGATAATTAATTCTGTTGTGTAATTGTAAACAAGCAAGCTTGTTTACCACTTGTAAATTAACCTAAAAACATGCATTTTGCTTAATAAACAGATTCTTGAACCGTCAACTGACTTTTAAAAAATGAAGCAACCGAGAAACAACTGTTGTACTGTGATAGTTTTGTCTTGCATAGCCGTTATGCATTTCTTAAAAGTAAATGCAATTGGACCGTTATCGCCGCAAATGAACTGGGACGACCTTCTTACGTTTCCTTCCAAAGAAGACAAAGCTTTCTTGAGGGATATACGAATAAAAGCACATTACTTGATGGCGGCTACAAGAGGTCATAAACGGGTACGTTTGACTTTTTTTGCAAATAATCAAACATTTGAAGCATGTGACTCCTGATGCACATTTATCTAATTCAATTTTGTATTCGTGCTTCATAAAATAATTTGGCATTTAACTCTTGTAAAGGTGCATATATACACACATAGGTATGTTTAATTACCATTCTTCGTTTAAATTTAGATATACTGTATGAATATATAAAAATACATGATGAAAATACTGTTTTTCTTACACTTAGGTTTACCAGGCGACAAGGTGTATATAAAAGTTTGTGCCTTTGTTCTGATACTTTGTTGAGAATAGAGGGTATCTCCTTGTAATTCTGTGAACCACTTTCTTTCCGTATAGAGCATTTGATTGCAATTGCTTTAATCTTTATGGATCATTTGAAAACAAATCTTTGTCTCTAAGTTTGTTGTGTCAGGCATGTTGACCTGAAAAAAGCATAAAAATATTCAAATAAATTAAATTATTTTTCTTATATGAAAATTGGACCGAAAGTTGATGATTGCATTTTTTGCAGAGAAATTCTCTTCCGAAACCAACATGCGCCTTTTTTCCTCTTTTATCAAACAACAGAAGAACAGAACGGAAAATGAAAGATATCTCTGATCAGTTCAGGTATCTTGAAAAAAGCAATCAACACTAAAAATTATTTTCTTTGCAAAGGTCAGATAAAATATATTACTGTAGAAAATGATTGTCTTTCAGGTTACTTGATCGAGTTCTCTTTTCGTTAACCAGCTCATTTCCGTCATCAGCATACATTGCGAAAACCTTAAGTCTTGGATTACAATTACGTTTATACCAAGAAAAATTGAACTCGGTAAGAAAACTATTTTAATTAATTTTAAGTAGTGAATAGACAGTTCATGGTCTATTGGGATGACCAGTTCATTCATACAACTTTGCTGCAAATGCGAAGTGGTGTACCGTATATGATAAACCATTTGTTCACAAAAGCACAAATCTTATGAATGAATACCAAGCAATTCGTCTGCAATGGGTACAAGCATGTCAATACATTGTTTTTGCATGATACGCCTTCTTACATGGTGACGAGGTTTGCCAAAAAAAAAAAAAAATAATAATAAAACAATAGAAAAACGAAATCTCAGTAACCTCCTTTTCTGTCGCTTCAGGACTATCATGATGACAACCGTTATAAGATATCAAGTGTTGAGGACCCGCAAACTTGTCTGAACGAAGTGGCGAAGTATACCAGGAAACTGTCGCTTGCATTGTCACGTGATCAAACGTGCGAACTTGTATCTGTGAAAAGATTGTGCGGATATTTTTTCACCAACTGTAGGTGTCTTTGGCATAAGAACGATTTTTTTCAACGATAAATTTTTTTTTGGTTTTGTGACAATTGCGCTTTCCAAAATAACTAACTCGTTAGCCTGCGAGCTTTTACTTTTATTATGAGAGATAAAAGCTTTCGGGCCTCTCAGTGTCTATCAAAATTTTTTTTCGTTTTGACTATTTTTTTATATTTGCTGTTTGACTGCCTATTTATTCTCGTATATTAGTATTTGTTTTCATGGGCTATTTGCCTATATTTCGCCTGACTGACGATCTATTTGAGTAACGCACTTCGCCCGGGAAGCTATGTGCACCTTAGGTTGAGCTGAGGCATCATTCTTCGACATTGAAGAAGAAGTAACTCGTGGAAACGCGTTGTCATGTCATATAACAACACTTTGCCAGCAATGTTGCCGTCTATTCACGGCCTGCCGAAGCAACCGGTTTCAAACTTCATTGTTAATGCAGCGAAAGGATTTAACTCAGTTAGACTGGAGTCAACAAGCTAAAGGTGAATTCGCTTCGCCGGACGTCAATAAAAGCATACAGTAAACAGACACTGTACAACAGTAGTAGAAACGTACAGTGCTTCACCAATTATATCCGCAAATCGTTTTTCCGGCATTCCGTTATCCTGGCGCCATCCGCATTGGTACGACTTCGCGAGATAGCAGCTGAAAAACGCGAATCGTCGCGCAAAAATATACAATTGATTCATTTTTGATCTACTGTTGCAGTTGATATTTAAGTCGTAAATTTCTTAGCAAATTTTTGAATTTCCTAGCAAATATTTAAGTCGGAAATTTGTTAGCAAAAAATATTTTTGAATCAATTTTTAAATTGTATATGTATTATGTCTTTGTTTTTTTATGTTTCTTTCACTTACTTAAGTTCCATTATCCCTTTTTATGCTTATCTGCTCTGTTTTCATTTCTAAGATTATTGCACCAGCTAGACCGGATAATTCTGAAATTGTTGCCCAAACTAGACCGGACGAAGCAGTTAATAATGAATCTGTTTCCAAAGTTCTATGCCAAACTATAACATTATTTTTCTATGTGGATTAGATACCGTTCACCCATTCTCTACTTGCAGGACTGTCAAATTTTGCAGTGCACCGTGCACTTTATGACAGAGCTATTTTTGTCCATTGCCGAATGCCTTTTTTGCGTGCTGAAAGGCTTGTGTTTACCATGTGCTATCATTCAACTACTCGACAATCCGCTTTTCAGTTTCCACAAAACGTTTTGATAGTATTTGGTCTCAATATTGGAGACCCTAAACTCGATAAGACAAATTCAAATACCAAGGAATAGCGGCTGTCTCATACTGTTTAGCGTCGACTGTCAATGCGAAGCAATACTGTTTGTGCGTATCGTATGCGTGTTTTATAACCTGCAACCTCATGCGTGCGTGCACGCGACCCCGTGTCGGTTTTTATCCAACATCTCGTGATTCTTGCCAAAATTTCTGTCTTTTTTCGTTTTTCTGCTTTGCGAGGCGAGCCACGCTGTGTTCATTAATGACCTTTTTCTTTACTGTATTACCGCTGTGCTGTTCAAATAAAATAGACGCAGCAAAAAACAAATAAAAGGCGACTGGTTCTTAGAGAGCTTCCAGGTCAGGGCTTCTCAAACTTATTTGTTCTGCGACCCATTTTCAAAATGTTTTTTCTATGCGAACCCATTAACGGATAGCCATGAGCCCTAGATGCGTGTAAATGTCCCATTACAAGACTCAAATCGCATTTTTGCCTGTGGCGAAATCATAAAAATGCACACAATCCACGAAGGTAACTATACGGTAATAAAATTACCACGTAGTGGAAACAATAGGGCGAAAAAAATTAACAAAGAAGAATTCAGATTGTGGAAGTTATCAAACGTAACTAATGGGATGGAAGTACTCGATTTTTACACAGATCATCCATTCGTAGATTCATACAAGACAACGCAGGAGGATGGACATTCTCAACATTTTTCAAACAGGATCGGTTTTTGTAATTGATGACTCTCAATTTTGAGAATGCTGCCTCACGCAAACATGTTGTGCAAGAGTCTAAGAGGTTATGAGTGGCTAGGTCAGAAATGACTGGACATTCATTTCTTGTTCTTAACCAAAAGGACATAAACTCTCTTATGAAATATCCAGTTGCATATTTTTGTCGTTTATAATTCTGTATTTTCATCCTGGGCATGACAAGTGTGTGACCTCCTGAAATTTCAACTGTGTATTATAGGCGTAACCAGGGTGGAGGTAAAGGGCGCCATGCCCCCCGCAAATTTCTAGCTCATCTTGTTATTTTGTGCCGTGACCCAAACCAAATAATATTGCTCGCTTAACGTCAAAATATTTGGCGCCTCCCAAATTTTGGGCTGGTTTCGCTGCTGTTGTGTATGGTTTGTGGATCAAACTTTTCCGGAATCAAAGTCCAAAGTACTTCTGAAACTATACATATGAAGCTTTTAACTTTAGTCTAAAACTACTCAGTGTGCTGTCAACGCCGTTGGCCTAATCCTTAGACAACTAGACCTAGAGTTCTATGCACAAACATGGCTTCGTGTCAGAATGAATGCAATAAGGTTAATATTGGTCAATACGTTAAAACAATCACGACGTAACAACGCATTACTTGTTGTGCTTGGTTGATTATTATCATTTGATAGCTCAGGCAGTCATGCTAGTGGACAACTGACTGCATGAAACACGCTATTGCCGCTGAAATGCAACAGAAATAGATTCACTCCAAACTTACTGCAAAGTTATTTTGTAAAGTTTACAAAAATTTGTATACCTGATTTCTTAAGCCAATTCTTTCGCGACCCAAAATTAAATTCTGCGACCCATAGTTTGAGAAGACCTGCTCTAGGCTACATATAGATTCCCAAACTGGGCTCTCCACACAAATGTTTCCCATACAGGGGTTCTCTACTAAGGTAAATGCAAAACTGTACACATGCATGTTAGGGACCACTTTTATCCGCAAAATGAACCTACATCAAAAAAGATGAAGATGAAGAGAGCAAATACAAGAAGAAATATTCTTCTTTATGTAGTTGAGGAATTGTCTGTTATTGTTTATATGTAACTAGGTACTTGGTACAGAAAGAGAAAACCAACCCCACGTTGCAGCTAATTATGGAATTGAGTAACTCTGACTAAAAATTGATAACCAGAAAATAATTCAGTCCATTGAATCACACAACACCTAGCGATAGACTAATTGAAATAGACACCCGTCATTGGGACTGGAGGATGCTCACCATCTCTAGAATCAAGCTGGAAATCAAGTGTGGCTGAGGACAAGTAAGGCAGTGGCGACTCCGGAACAGGGCTCATAGAGCTTAGTCCGACGTGGATTACGATTTACATTGAAGGATGCGAGCTTGCGTGCATTGTGTATTTGTGGCACCACCCACTTCACTGAT
>Ga0210059_1002542_pt1 | contig 28640 bp, 18 predicted proteins | sample Ectturendosymbi2_FD_188042 | JGI IMG/M metagenome (GOLD analysis project Ga0210059, IMG submission 188042) | Ecteinascidia turbinata endosymbiont from Florida, USA - Sample 2 (SPAdes) (version 2) | ecosystem: Host-associated > Tunicates > Ascidians > Unclassified | place: Key West, Florida...
GGAAATTCGTTTTTTTTTCGTTTAGGGCAGCTGTGTCCAACCCGCGGCCCACGTGCGGCCCAATCGAAGGTTTTGTGCTGCCCGGTAACTTTTTATTAATGTGCATGTGCAATAAAATGACAACCGGTCTTTATTTTGATAACAATCCTAAATTCGACATTTTCGATGCAATGGTCTTTAGTGCCTGTTTGTCATTTGCTACGCACTGGTAGATTTCCGCGTGTCCACTGAAACCTTGATGCAAAACTGATCTCTAGTTTTCTGATTCCTACTCATGTGTTCCTCTGCACCAAACTGATTTCTAACTGCACCCTTGTTGTTCAATTAGCACTAAACTTGCCTACAGCATCACAGTTTGGGAGTGATTGAAAGTACCATACAGTCGTTATCATTGCCGTTAATATTCGAATGCTTTCAATAGCTTCAAAGTAAACTTCTTGTTGGCTAAAATGAAAAGTAAGTCATGCAATATGCCGCCCTCATGAAGATAGTGACATAATTTTGGGCCAGTAAGGATATAGCTGGTTTAGAGCATTTCCTTCGCTGCACTAATCTTTTAAGCTTTCCAGTTTATGCAACAATGTCACTAGCTCTGAGGCGTTTAATCCATTATTCTTCCTGAACATGGGAACAACGCTGTTTAAAACTTTTCAGCCGAAATTCCTTTTCTCCTACATTCCACGCTTCTTTGCTGTGATATCAAACATTCCGCAAACGCAAGAACTTTATTCGCAGCTTCAGCACTGACTTCTTGTTGCTGCAGCATGCAGTGTGTAGGTAAGGGAAATTTTTCAGGGCAGCTAAGTGACAAATAAAGTCCATCGTTTATCAGGTTGTTTCGAACTGTCGGCTGTGGTGCGTGATTTAAACTTGAACTATACCGGTACGTAGGAACGACAACTTTTTACCGATTGTGACGAGACAGAGCCGAGTCACCTGTTTTATCGAATCAAAAGCTGGAAAGAAAACACAATTTTTGCATTTATGCATTTGATCATTACGAACAGCTGAACTAACTGGCGGACATGTCGGTAGCACGTAAAGCAAAACGCCAGCTCCGACATGACTTTCCTCCCTTCAAAAATAGAAGCAGCTGCACACTCGACCATCATTTTTCGGACACGGCGAAAGAAAAACGAAAATCGATGATTGTCGGTTGTATTCTATAGCAATTCAAAGAGATTTTGGGGAGTGATCGGTGTGGCCCTGGCACCCGCAAATCTGCAACGGCCAGGTGTCGTAGCAATTTCGTTGGTTGCCTTTTCGCTTCGTTTTGCACTGAGTTCCAACTTGGTAAAGTTTAAACAACGGCGTCGTTCGCGTAAATCAATGATTTTCGACGTTGTCCGCCCAACGGAACCTACTTTTCCGTGTTGTGGTCCTGACATTTAATCGGTCATAGACAGATTTTTTTTAATGAGCGCAATAAATTAAGTCAATTCAGTCGTAATGTCCGAAAAAGAGGACTGGTGAACGCTGTTACAGCGAGTTATGCTGTTACGAGACAAATGATCGAAATGTCTCAGCGAAAAAAATCCAGGTTGTGGTTGCCCCTGCGACGGCGCTTGTGACTGCGAGCGCGCGACGATTGCTAACCCGATGCCAAAATCATCAGTCCTGACTGACGCTTGGTATATTGCGGGAATATTTCACGGCAAACACCAGGCGAGAATAAGCTAATATCCCCGCGATTTTTGGTGTCGCCTTTGCGCTTAACGTCCGTCGCGCACAAGCACGCAGCCTTTCAAATAAAGCGATAGAAGCCCTTGCAGAGGTTAGAGCAGTGGTTTCTAACTTTTTCTGATCGCCTACCATTCGCGGGGCCCATACTGTCAGCGCGTAACACTTTGTTCCAGGAAAAGTCAGTGTGCTAAATATTATTCGATCGAAAGTTTGGAAAACCAGAAGCGACGCAATTTCGACATGAACAAAATGTCTGTGAGAATTTGTGGCCATTTTTAACGCCGACAAGTACACAAATTCAGGAATTTATTGACAAAACCCGATTAGCAAAAATTATAGCTGCGAATATATCTTTTTGTCTAGAAAAACAGAAAGTAGGCCTATTCGTGTACTGTACCACCTTGAAAGCTGGGTTAACCACTGGGTTAGAGAAAGCTTAAACGATGTAAAAAATCACTGCTCGACGCAAGTTAAACAATATCTTCGTTTTGGGTTGCATCAAAATTCGAAACGTGACACATTGGGTCGGAGACACTCTGCGAAGAGAGTCGATGTGTGTGTCAAATAGTCAAGGCACTGGATGCTTTTTAGCACGCCTGGCTGGTTGAGATAATTGCGAATGCGCAAAATATTTTCAGTATCTGCGCACAAGGCCTCGCTGGGCATGTTCGTATCACAGAACACCTCGTTCGCCACCAGGCTAACACCTGCAGAACACAACGGCTTTAATCAGTCACGTTTCTTTTCACATCTATTTCGCCCACATTCACGTTTTTTTATTTCTCCATTATAATCCAATGTATTATTTGAATGGAGACTGCGCTTCCGTGAAGGTCAATAATATCGAAAAACTACGCTGGAACAATGCTTCTGCATGAAATATCCAACACTGGCAGTGCTTTTTACAAGGTGTTTTGGGAGACCGAAACGGTCTCTCAAATTCTTTCAATGGTCTCACAAAATACAGTAGAACCTCTCTGCATAACCATCGTCAAAAAACACTAAAACCTCACTTTGTGACCATTTCGGTACACAGATGAATTGTTGCGGTCTCTCAAAATGTGTTTGCTGCCACCAAGGTCGATTCTTTAAAAAAAACCTGATCACACGTAAAATCAAACTTATTCAATACCTCTGTATGCAGACGGATGCGGTTTTAAACTCCATCACTGAAACCGGACCAGAAAACGCACGGAACCACATTTCAGAACAAAGATAATGATAAATCATTTTTCGAGAGGGAAATTTAAAGCTTACTTCAAGCACTGTCTGTCCGTTCGTTATTTTTGCTCGTTTGTTGCCCTTCTTCTTGGCCCGGTTCTGGTGTTTGCGCTTTTTCGGGAGTTTTTCTTGAGGTGTTTCCTTGTACAGCCTGCAGAGAGATTCGGACCAGCGGCGGTTAATCTTTATGAGCGTTTCCAGTTCATGATGCATAACAGAGACCGAAAAAGTCCGGTGCTGTTTTGACAGCTCAGGGGGCGGCGTTGGGACGGCACGTCATGAGGCGACAACTCGTGAGCTGCATTTGTAGGGGAAAAACACGGCGCTGGAGTAGTCCTTCACATTACGCGGCAACGTTACAAGTTGCCACTACTACACAGCTGCTTTGTCACTGTGTGAAAAAGACAACTAAAAATGTTGGCAAGGCTCAGCAACACGTGCACCAGAAACGACAATTGCGCATTTAACATTTATACACAAACAATGCAGTAGTAACCGCACCAACATATCCCAGACCATGAACGAACAACTTGTTGAGTACAAGAGAGATTTAGCGCTGACGCTTTGCGTTGCTGGTGCAAGCATTGCTTGATCAAAACACGAAAACCACATGCCCCAAAAGAAAACACGTTGTGATGGACATTGCGGACAATAGAAAATGTGCGTAAATTCAGCATAACAGAGATCATTTGATTCTAGGCGAGATATAATTTATCCAGGAAACGCTTCAAGCGGTACTTGGAGCAGCAAGGTTTTGATTTACGTTTGAAGATATCCCTCCTCCACAGTCAGGTGCTTCACTGGATAAAGTTACAACATCGTGACTGACAGCCAAACACGGGTCATGTTTGAAAAACCGGCTTCTTCCAGTAGCTTCATACGATTATGACGAAAGAACGGAACTTATGCACTTTCTTCAGATTGGGCGATACTTTGCAGCAAGCTCCTTGCGCAAGGCAAACTATTTACGTTTGTTGGAGTTATGTTACGATACCACAGTCCGCCTTAACGTTTTTTCGCACAACAATCGGAACGTTTTCAACAAGTAAACAACGAGAAACGTCCTGCTGCAATAGCAAAGTGCCTGTTAAGTATCGATTTATGCTGACCACGTTACGGATGATGGTATGTATGTGCATGACGACTGCATTAGTGAGTAACCGCCAGGTGACATGATGCCATCCTAAACAGCCATTTTTTTTCTATTAAGCAAAGCAACATTACGCCATCTTAACAAAAGGCAGGTTGCGGGATGAGATCTGAACTGGGTTGCAGCAGCGTTCATAACATGAAAGCACGCTGATTACGAGCGGCGAAATTTGAAATGCAATAAAAACAGAACACATTGCCGCCCAGAGGCCACATAAACACAAAGCGTGTTGCGCGTGTGCTTTATTGCAAGCTACCTGGTGTGGGAAGAGCGTACCTTCGCACAAAGCCCGCAACCGACGACTGCGCAGTCGTCAAAAAGCCGTGAATCACGAAAACTTTTGAAAAAAAGCGCGCACTCAACGCCAGAGCAAATGCGACACCAGGCGCGGCGAAAGCCATGCTGGATAACACCATAGTACAAGGAACCTGGCTTCTTTAATTAATCATATCGTAGTGTTTTTGATTTAGTGTTTATTTTCGATTTAGTGTCTAGTGTTTTCGATTTCGATGTTTTCGACTAAGAAAAAAACGCCTTGTTCAACGAAAATGTACAATGTTCTAGACAGTTTTTTTTTTCACTGAAACAATTCGGTAATTTTTTGCTGAGACATTTTCGTCGCTAAATCATTTCGGTCATTTATCTCAATGTTGTATTAAAACTCGCCATAACAGTGTTTTTTAACCTATATTTTCAAACATTCTGACCGAAATGTCTTAATTTTTTTACGGTCATTTCAAGAACCTTTAAGTGTATGACCGAAAAATGACCGAGAAAAAACCCAGATTCTAAATAGCATAGAACCTCCAGAAATGAATTTCAGCAGGTGCAGACAACCTTTAGCGTTTACGACCTGTCGCCAATTAACCGTTCATTTGAGGTATCTTAAAGCGATCAGTCGAGCACCAAAAGATTCAAAACTAGCGGGTGCCCGACGCTTGCCCGCTCCACAGCAGCATTGATAAGTTGGCAAATGTCAACAGCTGAGAGCAGCTTCGTTGGGAGCGATTTGTATGCACGGCTTAACAGGCAAATGAGCGTCTGAATTCTTTCGGTGCGGCGCAGCATAATCAGCAAGCGGCATGGCCAAGCCAAAGTAACCTCATGCGAGAAAATTTGGCCAACGGAAAAAAGACCTTACCTAACGCCGAAGAAGTACCAGTATTTTGCACCGCGTCTATCAACGCCGAGTGGTTCAAGTCGAAGATCGCATGGGTTGAGACCTTCCAGCTTGTTCGCAACGTCCTGCAACAGGGTTGTAGCGAATATTTCCAACTGATAGTTTGTTGATCGACTGGCCGAAGCGTTATTCGATTAACGCAGAAGAGCTTGAGGTTTTACTTTAAAACACAGATAGCGCAACTTCGTCTTCATAAAACTTTGTGCAGCAGAACGCTTCAACAATCAACAAAAACTAGTAACAATATTATTCAATAAATACTACGGCCAAAGCAAACGATACAACTGACATCTTGCAAACGTTTCGATAACAACTGTTATCATCTTCTGTGCATAGCTATTGCACAGAAGATGATAACAGTTGTTATCGAAACGTTTGCAAGATGTCAGTTGTATCGTTTGCTTTGGCCGTAGTATTTATTATAAGGCTATTTAGCACTTCCGCTTTTCGTGTACCAAATATTATTCAACGTCATCATTATTTGGGTGAGTCCTCTACAAAAACGCCAGAATTCACCAAAAAACACAAAATCCCTTATCCAGATTTCGATTAAAAATTGTTGGATTCACCTCCTGGTAACAGTGCAGAGGGAGGGGTGCATTACTGACATTTTCTACATATCACCACCATTCCATATGAATTTTTAAATTCCACAAATTTTAAAAGGCTTTCAAAACAGAAAACAATATTTAGGTCATTGTGTGACTTGCTCTGAACAATAAACACAAATTTTAATCAACCAAGCTCATGAAAACAATGAAAAAAGCATTTTGAAACTATCCACATTTGAACCAGAAACATGCACAACAAGTTCTACATCTGCAACTTTTTGTGAACATTAGCTTTGTAATTTGCAGATGGTAAAGACCTGATGAGCATATTTTAGCACAAAACTACAATACACAAAAAGAAAACATTCTTCTCTCGTTTTAACAAACATTGGTAAGGATCTCTGCTGACAAACAGAGCACTATGATGTGAACAACTTCCTAGTAAGCCAACCCGGTGAAAAAAACAGTGTAAAACTTGATCTGCTCATACCATCATACCAATGCAGTATCATGTCGCAGTGGCACACCAGTTGCATCAACATCACAAGAGCTACTAAACCATGTTATGGTGGGCATGCAGAGCATGAAAAACTGCTGGAGGTTATTTATTTCACAAAAATTATGAATTTAACTATCCTTAACAAAAATAACTTTATCTTGGAGTACATACGCGTGACAAAGAAGATATTTTTCCACTGCAAAATGGATAAAAATAAAACCCTGGTTGGAATCAACATCATACTGGACAAGACCAACACAGTAGTAAATTTTTGTGAAGTCAACTCAAAATAGAGAAATTATGTCAAAGCTGGCCACAAAAACATAACATGATAAGGCCTCTGACCTTCCACTGAATATGCTAAAACAACACAATTTAAACAGTTTGGGTTTTGCACTGTAGCAAGGATTACAGGAAATTTATGCAAGTTGGCTAGTTATCTAACAAGAACTATTCAGAGTTTAAAATGTTATTGTTCACATTGATTAACAGTAGGTTTCTGCCAAACTGATACTTCTTTTACCTTAGCATCCAGCCGATACTCTGTCAAACGATGAATAATTTGAACTTTCAGTCGAGTTGGAAGAGAGTGAAAATCAGCATTGATGCTAGAGAGAGGATTGACCCTACCATCCTCTTCCTCCCATCTCTTCTTCATAATGTCGATGAGAGCATCATGATATGAAGTCACACTGCAGCACAAGGTTATTCACATATGAACCTCACTCAACAGTGAAAGGGAAGTAAAGTCACTACAAAAACACCTTTAGTAATGATATGTATACCTGATGTTAGGATTGTCATAACAGCCTTGAAGAAGTTCAGTCAACAGTGTTGATGTGAAAGTTGTGGATCTGTCATCTTCTCCATCAGTCAGTAATGCTTCCTCCAACTCCTGAACAATATCATCAAGAATTTAAGATAACTCGCTCATGGAAGTAAAATAAGAATCCCAATGACATGCCATTCTTGGCTCACTAAGCACTATATTCAGTAACAACGATCATATATCCTTTGTAGCACTGATCAAAGGCACAAGCACCTTGTTTAACACTTTTGTTACCAGGTGGTTTCCCCACCACGATATCCATTGTTACCACACGGTTTTGGCAGGAAATTCAAATCCCAGAAGGTAAATACTGCGAGGTGTTTTCTAGCTTTAGGCTAAAATAGTACGCCTGGCAAACCTTTTATTGCATTTACACGAATCAATTGCCAACCTATCAAACCATTTCCAAAACATCTTAGGCCACATACTACTGAAACAAGCCTGGGCCTGCAGGAACCACCTTTTTTGCAAAAGTTTCACTATTTTTGAGACAATAAAAGCAGCTAACACTGGCATTAAGCAATTGAACTTGATCAAGATGCCTAAATATACTTACAGAAACGTTTCTAATAGATTCTTTCGTGCTTTCCTACCATTTGGCAGCATATCAAAGCACTTCCATCACACAAATTGCAGTCCTGGTCAACTGCATCAGGTCTCGCCTAGATGAACCCTGGTTTTCTTTTTGGTTCGACATTTTGGTCACTAAGACATTAAGTCATTTGTCTCAGTTGTATCATAGCTCATCGTAACCACGTTCATTAGCCTATATTTTCAGACATTCTGACTGAAATCACTTAATTTTTTTCGGTCATTTCAAAAACATTTCGGTCTATGACAGAAGAAAAACAGGGTGGACGAACCTAATCCATTCTCTTAACACTTTGAGAGCCGGCCTACGACATGTTCGTACTTCGATATCAGCCTAAAAAACAGCAGTTTTCGGTTGCCTTACCAATGCCCTAGCTCCTCCGCCAATTGCGCTAGAGAGCTGTTCAAGGGCTCAAATGGATTGGCCAGTCTTCTAGATTGCACTCGAAAAAAATTTTTTTGGTAGGGGGTGCGGATTTTTTGTGACTGACGTCATAAGTGAAGCAGTTTTGGGGTCATTTTGGCTCATGTTGCCTGACCTAGGGCGCAACCACTAGGCCAAAGTTTTTCGTTGAAGTTTTCATTGGAAACTAGACTTCAGTCCCGAGTCTTTTGAGCCTTTGATCGACTTTCTAGCATTTCTGGGTCAAAAGTTATGATCTAAAATAAACAAATTAATTAAATATCTAATTACCTAATTAGTCAAATATTTTTACTAGTTTAGATCATAACTTTTGAACCTGAAACCCCAGCAGGTCATCCAAAGTATCCAAAGACTCGGATTGTAACCTAGTTTCCAATAAAAACTTCAGTGAAATACTACCACCTAACGGTTGGCGCCCAGGGCCAGGTACAGTGGGCCAAAGTGGCCTAAAAGTTGTCCACTTATGACGTCACTGACAAAAAAAACGCACCCACAAGCAAAAAATTTTTTTCAAGTGCAGACTAGAAGACTTGCCGTGTCTTTTGATGCTTCGACCAGGTTCGTAACCCAAACAGGAGCGGAGATATTCCCACGCAAAGCCACGTGTGTTTAGGCGTGTTTTTTTTCGAGAATCCTCAAACGCGGCTGGACGCAGGCAATTCGTATTTGTATGTTGCGTAATCACGGCATGCCTGCAGCTCCTGCACAGCATAAACCAGTGATTCTCAACCTTTTCAGTGATGGGGTTTAATCCAGACATACGGCTCTTTGTTAGAGAGCCGCATGAAAAATTTTAACACAAGTCAATTGACATGACATTGACATGTTTTGTTTTACAGCAGAACGAAGTCTGTTACACAAAACATTAAGGTTTTATTGAGACTGCTGAGGGCTGTACAAAGTGTGCTTGGTAGCGGCATGCGGCTCTCAAAACGGTGGTTAAGAACCACAGGTATAAACAGTGTGGAATTTGCTAGTAGTGCAGCACAGTCACGTCACCACAGGGGCCTTTGTTGGACTGAACCCCCCCCAAGCAAAGCTCCAAGCCCCCCCATATCGAAACGTGAAATACTATTAATCAGTGGATTTTTTGTCAATTTTATAATGTCAAGCCCCCCCACACAAAATGCAAATCACCCCCGCAAAACAACAAAGCCTTCCCATTGTCAACTTTCTGGCAACAGGTGCAGCATTTGAAGTGATTGTGACGTCATGCTTTAAACGTTGATTGTTTCAGCCAGTTCGGTGATGGCGAAATCGTTTTTTAACTGATCTGACCTGCAGAATGATATTCAGACAGTGCTAAAAGTTTCTGTTGAGAGAGCATTCTACGCATGCATTTTTAGGCTCAGGTGTGCAGTTATCTGAGAGCTTGTTGTCAGTGGATGCTGGTTTGGGAGCAATCTGAATGTATTCAAAATGTTCCAGCTAATGCTAGCGCCACCATCCACTCTGCTTTCTAACGCAATGGAGTTCGCTCGCATACAAGCACGTAGTTCCAGGATGTGTCGGCCTCAGTGCCCTCTGACTACATGTGTCATCATAGCAGCAATATTCTAACTAACAGCTTTCCGCTGCCATTACGAGGGTTGCCAACTGGTCTTCACCAAAGAAGCCAGATTTTGTCTCAACTAAATAGTAGCCCTAAGACATATAGCCTACACATGAAACATGCAAAACCAAACAAAAATAGATATTAAAACTCGTCAAAAACATCGATATGATGCAATTCCTGTCTTTAGAAGCATTTTCTTGCCCGGTAAAAACACTGTTGTACATTTGTTTCTTAGTAAATACATCGAACATTTTTAGGGCAACAGTAAAATCTTTGCCCCATGCATGGTCATAGACTCTCATCAAGAGATTTGTTATGAAAATGCAGCTCGGACAATGATTTGGCAGAGCCATGCCTTTGCGATTGAAAAAAGTTATAAAGAAGAAAAAGCCATATTTTGGCTTTTTTTGATTTTCAAAAAAAACCAAGTGCGTTAAAAAAACAGAATTTCAAAATCCGACTTCAAAACTGCCAAATTTCAACCTTGCACACAACCAGCGACTGCCTGAGACCACTATTGTTAGGCAGGCGTAACTGTTGTGTCACAAGGTCATCAGGTTTTGGGCCATCAGCGAGAAAAATTGTATGGCCCGTTTGGTGATTTGCTTGCAATTCTTGGCGTATTACTTGATTTTACTTGAATTGCAGAGTGATAATTTCATGCGAGCATGTACGATTTCCCAGCAAGCTCCTTCCCAATTTCCACACTTTCTGCAGCCCTGCATCCGACTTCTATTGAATACTGGCCATAATTTGTCGTTTTTGGAAGTTTGAACATTTACATACAAACACAATCCAGAGAAATAGCAGATTTAACAAATGAAGTACTTGTTTGGGTGCAATGTGTTTTATCAAACTAGAACAAAAGTGACCAACTCTGGAAAACACCCCAGAACTAAGCTCATGTTCCTGTAGGAAACCACATGGTGCTGAAAGTGTTAATCTCAGGAGCTACAGGCTCATAACATGGACATCGCAGTTATTTAGAAGAACTGGAATGTTTAAATCAACCAACTGAATCTTGAATCTAAATCACCATTAAGACTTTCATGTCCGGCCAAAATTGGGATTCTCGCGCTAAAACAACCAGATCGCACGTGGCTTTGCGCAGAAATTTTTCCGGTCCAGTCAGCGCTACAAACCTGGTCTTTGGTCAAAGGCTCAAAAGATGCGGCAAGTCTACTAACCTGCACTTGAAAAAAATTTTGCTTGGGTGAGTGTGTTTTTTTGTGAGTGATGTCAAAAGTGGAGGAAGACTCGGACTCGAGCCTAATTTCCAATGAAAACTTCAGCGAAATACTTTGGCCTAGCGGTTGGGCCCTAGGCAGGTAACATGAGCCAAAATGACCCCAAAACTACTTCACTTATGACATCATTCACAAAAAATCTGCAACCCCCAACCAAAAAATTTTGTTCTAGGTACAATATATTCGTAGGCCCGCTCTCAAAGTGTTTTGAGCTTGATACAAAACTCTTAAAACATATCCTCTTGAGACACCTAGGCAGCAACTTTAATTGTAATGAAGGCTCCATTGCGAAATAAGAGCAATAAAACTTTTAAAAATTTGACTCAACTGGGAAGATGACATTTAGACAAAATAAATCACACACAATCTGAAACTAGCACATTTCAATCTAAGCACCTTTCCACTCACATTCACACCCGTATTCTGTGATGACATCACCTGACACTGTTTGTTTAGCTTGATAAAGGTGAGTCTACAGACTGTCTGAATCCCAGCGTCATACAGCTATACTTTTTTTTGAGGGTTGAAGCAAGTTACCTTACTCAAAGGACTTGTTTAAAATGAGTTTCAAATGAAGAGCATCAAATTTAATAGGCATTGGCCATGTCAATGCATTTCCTGAGACAAAATTTAATAGCATTGGCCGTGCCAATCAGGGTTGCGAAAAACCCGCTTTTTAGTTTTTTTTTAAAAAGAAACAAGATTTTGTTCTTCTCTTAAAGAAAACAAACTCTGTTCTGAATCGATTTTATTCCATCATGCAATATCACTATTTTCAGAATTACACATTTACTAACTTGTTATACCTATTATGGCATTCAAAATTGAGAGTAAAGAATTGTACCCCATCTTTGATTTCGCAATGTGTTGTCGGTCAGTTCACTCCTACATGGCAAGGCTGCGCACTGGAAACAGAGAGAAACCACCCCCACACAAACTCTGCAGTTTCACGTCAAGTTTATGTGCATGCTCTGCTAGTTCAGCATCTATAGAGTGTAGCTTTTCGATATATGATTTGGCATGTTCCAAAATCTGAAAAACTTTATATGCAGAAAAGGCAGAAAAATTGGTAACTTAAAATATACTGATCGTACAGAGCTGAAAAAGATAACCATTATAATTTACTCAAACTATTTGATTTATTCTTCTCTTTTTTCACACACTTTGAATTTCATTGCTGTTCGTTTTGTTTTATTTTTGAAAACATTACAGATAACTGTACAAGTGTCCTGCTTATTTTATGTTTTACTTCTTAGTAGATTTTTCAAAGGAAAATTAAAGAGTATCTTTTTAAGTGGGCTTTCAAAAAAATGAAGCAGGTAGGTATTTTTGGGTCGTTCTTTTTATAACAACCCTGATGCCAATGCACTTCCTGACACATTACTCTGACCTTAACACATTTGTAACTGGCCAGGCAACTGTGCTAAAGAGTTATTTAAACCATGAAAATATGCAGCTAGTCTTCTAGTTTACAATGAAAAAAAATTGGAGTTTTGGGTTTAAGGCTTTTTGTGTGTGACATCATAAGTGGAATAGGCTTTTGGTCATTTTGTCTTAGGTTACCTGCCCTAGGTCCCAACCGCAAGAGGGAAGTATTTCGTCAGGGTTGTTGTAAAAAAAACCTGACGTGAAAAACCCCACCTGGGTTTTTTTCAAAAAGCCCACTTAAAAAAAATTAAACCCACCAAAAAAACACTTTCTATTTTTCTTTGAAAAAATCTACCAAGTAAAAAATAAAATAGGCAGGACACTTGTATGGTTAACTTCAACTTTTTTAATCAAACAAAACAAACAGCAATGAAATTTGAAGGATTTGAAAAAAATAATTAAACAGTTTATAATGGTTATCTTTCTCAGCTCTGCACAATCAGTATATTTTAACCAATATTTCTGCCTTATGTGCATCTATCAACTTTTTCTGATTTTGGACCATACCAAATCATATGTTGAAAAAAATACTCTAAAAATCAGGCGTCACCAATGTGGTGCCCATGGACACCAGGTCGCCCACAAGGACCAACCAGGTTGTCTGCGGGCATAGGCGTAGCCAAAAGGCATGGCCACCAAATTTCTAGCATTCCTTGTCGTTTTGCATTTTGAGAGGTGTTGTCCCAAACGAAATACTGTTGTTCACTGAGAGTCAAAACATTTGGCTCAAAAAAAATTGTCAGGCTAGCTACACTACTGCTCGCAGGCCTGCTCTAAAAATAACATTAGCATGATCAGTGTCTTCACATTGCAGAATATCTTAATTGTTAATAAAATAATTAAAGGTATATTGAGCAACATTTTTATTTCAGAAGCGTGCATCAAGCCGGTAGCTCTTTGCATTAATCGGCACGTAAGAAATAGCTCTCAGCTTCAAGAAGGTTGGTGATCCCTGCTATAGATGCTGAACTAGCAGGGCATGCAGATAAACTTGACATGAAACTGCAGAGTTTGTGTGGAAATGGTTTTTCTTTGTTTGCTGTGCGCATTCTTGCCAAGCCTTACCACTTTGGAGTGAATTGACCAAAAATTTGCAAATACAAAGATGGGGTACATTTCTTTACCCTCAAATTTGAATGGCATAATAGGTATAACAAGTTATTATTGTGTAATATTGAAAATAATGATATTCAATGATGCAATAAAAACAATTAAGAATAAGGTTTTTCCATTTTCCTTAAAAAAAGAACAAAATCTTGTTTCTTTTTTTTTAAAAAAAAAAGAGTTTTTCCAAAAACCTAGGTGGGTTGTTTTTTTTTAAAAAAACAGGTTTTTCTCAACTCTGTATTTCGCTCAAGTTTTTATTGGAAACCAAGCTAGAATTCGAGTCTTTTAAGCCTTTGATTGGCTTTCTAGCATTTCTGGTTCAAACGCTATGGCCTGAAAGCAACAAATCAATTATTCTATTTCATAATTTTTTTTAGGCCATAACTTTTCAACTAAACATTAGAAAGCCAATGAAAGGCTCAAAAGATTCAGATCCTAGCCTAGGTTCCAATACAGATGAATCCGGTTAATCGCATAGCCAATTTGCCAAGCTTTTTTTGTGTTTAACTGGAATATGCGATTATCCGTATCAAACAAATATCTACAAGTTTACCGCCCTACTTGACTTCTGTCCACATGCTTGCTACCTGACACCGTTGATATGTTATAGCTTGACACCGAACATTGAGATTTCTAGAACTGTGGGATATAAAAGTGCTTCTAGATGTTCTAAAAATCCCTTGCTCCTAATACAGTATTTTAAATTCTCAAATCCTTCAGTGTTTAGCAAACCAACAGTCATCAGTTGAAACGTAAATTTGAAGTTGTTGCGGGCCCGCACATTGCATGTTGTCTTAAACGTGCGCAATGCGTGTATGATGTAATAATCGTCTGTATCAATCATGGAACGTTTCCCGCACTTGCGGCCATTTTTCTGCTTGCTTTGGACTGTGCAATGCACTTGTGAACATGTTTATGTCTCACAGCCATCGTGTACGAATATTTGTAGGACTGCGGGATTAAATGCTTCTAGAAGTTCTAAAATTATCTTGGTCCTCATATAGCTGGGCGCTGTACGTAAAGACTTAACTGATTTGTTAGACTGTGGCGTCATGAAACTTTTATAATCCCAATGACGTTTGTCATGCCTCATTCGGTTGGGGCATTCACCAAATGAATCTTATTGATGTGAAAAAACAGAAAGAGTCAAGCCAAACAAGTAACGAAGTTGAAACAGTGCATTGTCCGCGGTGGTACGCACGGCATAATTCCACATCTCAAACTGCTAGACACGGCATAATTCCTCATTTGACAACTGTTACTTTCCATTAGACATGGCATAATTCCACATTTTAAACTGTTAAGTGTACTGTGCGCAGTGCTTTGGAAAAGTAGCAGTCGTCAAATGAAACTAAAATTCCAAGTTGGTGTACAGTAGCTTACAGGTGCACCAGTTTTTGTTCTGTGAAGAATTTCACACATCTTGTGCAAAGGAGTTAAGCATAGTTGCATGCGTCAGGTCCTTATCCAATGCCATAAAATGAACTTTAAAAGTGCTTCTTTCGAGACAAAGCTTCGCACCTGTAGCGACAAGACACAACCAGACAGCCCTGTATACAATGTGCTGAACCCTGGCAGTTGAATGCGCAGTGTTTATTTTGGCACGTCGGTGAAGGGAGTCGTTTCGGCAACAGTTGCTTAATAGGATTAATGGCACAACAGGTTTTCACACTATCTGAGCAGCATGCTTTACACCTCTTTAAAGTTAACTATGCAATTAAGCGTTGTAAGTTTACAAATGCATGGTACATTTCTATGCGAATAACCGATTTATGCAAATAACCAGTATGCGATTACCCAGACTATTTTCTTCACGTGCGAATGGCTTTGGTTTGGGATTCTAGAATCCTATGCGATAAAGCGGTATATGTGTTTACCCAGTATGCAATTAGCCTAAGTCATCTGTAAAAAGTGGAGTTAAAACATTCCATCTAGTGGTTGGGGCCAGGGCCAGGTAACCTGAACCAAAATGGCCTAAAATCTACCCAACTTATGGCGTCACCCACAAAATACTTAAATCCAAAAACCAAAATATATTTTTTCATTGCAAACTGGAAGACTCACTGCATCTTTCTGAGGACTTGAACAGCTCTCTAGCTCAATCACCTGGTGAGTTATGGAGTGACACCAAAAACCAAGGTTCATGCAAACCATCCTGGCAGTGAAGGTGTTAAGATGATACCAGATGCAATATAATCATATGACACTTCTCCTACACCTTCAGCTCAAGAAAATTAAGACAGTACTAGTAATTTCCATAAACACAAGGAAACACTGAACTACATGCACTGACTAACGTCAATACACAAAAAAATATATTTCAAAACAATATTTTTGTTCATTGTATTTACAAAATAATCAGTTGATGGCGTAACACAGCAACTGGATCTTTCTTCATTACACCAAGTAACGCAACTATGCACACTCCATACTCAACTCACCAGCTACATACAAACTGGAATTTCATCTTGTACCAAGTTGTCAGCGAAAATTGCACCAGAACTAAATTATAAAGGAAGTTTATAAAAAATTCCAACTCACAAACAACTGAAACACAGTTCACAACTAGTAATATTAGCAAACAAAAGAAAAACTGACCTCTATAGTGAAATCTGTTAACATGAAGCAGCTCTTGAAAAGAGAAAAGAAGTGAGCAATAGCTGGAACTTCCCACCATGATTTTATTTCTTCCATTGTATACATGATTGTTGAGAATGAAATAATTCCTCGAGTAGAACTTGGAAATCAAACATGCCAGTCGCTAGAAACTGCTATGTCATTACTTTGATTCAGCAAAGGTAACATATAGCCATAAGCACAATTTTGGGTCCAGGATATATTATGCTCTATATCACATGACCCATGCCCTATAACTGCAGCAACACAATAAAATAGATACTTGGTTAATTTACAAACCAACATCAACCCTCTTACTCCATATTAAATGCTTCCATAACAAAACGTAGCAATGCAATAGGTAAGTATGTCAGCTGTTGAAATGTTTTTTAGCTTTCCAGAAAGCATATTATGTGAATCAGTTTTTCCACAAATTTACTAACATTCTTATTCTCAGGCACTGACACAGGCTTCTAAAGCATAGCTGTGTAGAATGCTTTATTTTTACAGACATGTAAATGGAGTCTTTCTAAGAAAACACAAAAAACAATTGAGTGCTGTTTTCATAATTTTGTAGCTTGCGGAAACAATCTTGTCCTTACAACATAAGAATCAAATGAAACGATTACAGTAATTTGGCTTTGAAAAAAAAACTGCTACCTCCCAATCAAAGGTTAACACAGTTACTGCTGGTGTATGAATATATCGTACCTAAAAATCATGCATTGAGCCACTAATTTTGCACCACTTTGCAACTCCATAACTTGCCAGTCGATTGTGCTAGAGAGCTGTTCAAACCCTCAAAACAGACTTGGACAACCAAATAATTATGGTTTGAAAAATGACAGTAATTCTAATTTTAGTCTAATTTACTGAAAGCTTCAGTGCTCCAATTTTAATTCTAATCTAATTTCTGGTTTTGCCAATAATGCTACTTTGTCCAACAGTATTTTTAAAGATCAAACGAGAGTGCACCCTCGTGCAAGGACAGTGCGACAAAATGGTCACAAGTGCCATTTCATCACTTGGAAAGCTAAAGCAGGAAAAATTCAATCAATTTCTTTTTTCATTCACAGCTGCAGTACAAGCTATGTGACCTTGTCAATGAATATTATAATGCCACATTGCCTATCCACTCACACACAGAAGTTAGAATAGTTGCCAGATACTTGCAACAGTCAGTCAGCTGTGATGTTTCAGGCCAGGGCAGTGGTGGACAAACTGCGGCTCGCCGACATATTTTGAGTGGATCTTCCACCTGAATAGCAATATATCAGCTTCATTGGTTGTTGCCTTATATTCAATGTTTGCTTCATTTAGCAATGTCTTAACATGAGTTCATGAAGGTAGTTACCAGGGAGTCTACACGATTTGATAAGACGCATAGCCTAAAAGCTCAAAGTTATCATTTTTCAATGAGGAGTAAATTGGGAAAATTACAGAATAGTTTTGACAATGTCAAAATGAGAACGAATGGTTTTTGCGAAGAGGTAATAGCCGGCCAAAAAGTAGCAGAATACAAACATACATTGCAAGGCAACAATAACTGGAGGAGTCCGATTTTGAAGTCAGATTTCATGAATTGCATGAGTTACAATCTTCCTATGTAAATCCATTCAATGTAAATGCAGTAGACGATGGCTGTCTAGTTAACAACCTTGTGTCACAAACTAATCTGCTGTAGAATTGAAATTGGCTGAAATGCAAGAAGATATGGTTCTAACAAAATTCAGTCAATGCGACTCTGCAGTTGATTCTGATGACAGCTTCCAGAAAACACATACCCAGAATTTAATCCAACTCATTTCTGCATTCAGCACGACATAATTACTATGAATTTTTTTTTTCTGTAATCAAGTTCGTAAAAACAAGACATCAAGCAACCCTAACAAATGAACACTTGGGAGATCGAATTCATACATTTGTGATAACGTACTCTCCAGATATTTTAAGACTATAAATAAAAAAAACTAACATTGATAAATGATGTGTTTATTGCGTTTCAATTACTGTAAGTCATTTCATGCAATATTTGCATTCTGTATCGTTTTTGTATTGAAACTACAAACTGATGTTGCGGCTCTGCAAATGTCTCTGCCATTGAACAAGTTTGCCCAACCCTGTTTTAGCGTATTCGAAAGATGAACATCATTTCCCTTATCTGAAGGCTGCTGCTCAAGAACTCATGGTTATGAAAGCAACATCAGCTCCGTCAGAACAAGTATTTAGCCATGTAGGCAAATTGTATAGCGTGAAAGGCACCAATATTGGCGTAGTAATCTTTGCTATTCTCGTGCTCCTGAGACTGAATCCATATTTGGTTGGTCATGAATTGAACTTGGATTAAAGTTGCTTTGATTTGTGCAAATGTCATTCTAATTCTAAGTTTGGTTCAATTTATGGTTTTTAAAATTCCACTAATTCTAATTTGTTACAGCTGAGTTAGCTCCAATTTTAATTTTAATCTAATTTGAAAAAGCTAAAAAAGTTAGTTGTCCAATTCTGCCTCAAAAGACTCGGCAAGTCTTTGAGTCTGCAATGAAAAAATATTTTTTGGTTTTGGGTTTTGCTTGTTTTGTGAGTGACATCATAAGTGAGATAGGTTTTTGGCTATTTTGGCTCATGTTAACTGGCCTAGGGCCCAACTGCGAGATGGAAGTATTTCCCTGAAGTTTAATTGGAACCTAGGCTAGAATCCGAGTCTTTTGGGCAATTCCATATGTGACATTTTGACAAAATTTTTGAAGATAATTCCACGTAATTTTTATTTGGTGCGTATCTGAAATTTTATTTTGGTATCAGTGGCAAACTACTTCATAATTACTTGTTTTGAAAACAAATTTTTTTATGCAATATGACATTTTCTTTATTTTCTTATTAACAAGAACGTGACGTGTATGACATTTTTGGAAGTGACTTAACACAAGAATTCTGTGAAGTAGGACCACTTTACTGCAAAAACATATCATAGACTATTACCATATAGGCTTCACTAGTTTCATGCAAAATCTATAAATTGTAATTATTGCACAGCTACAATAGTAATTAAAACAAGTACGTGACGTGTGTGACATCAAAATGTGACGTGTGTGACGGAGTCCGCTTTTGACAGTTGCATCATTGCATAGTAGTAGCAAAGATTGGTCAAAGGTCTAAACATGCCATTTCTGACTCATTTTAAACCTGTTGCCTGGGCAATTAACCTTTTCACACACCTTTTCAGACAGTGGTGACTTGGCACATCTCTACAAACAAACATTTATGCCTCAACCAGAGTAGTTATTCTTGCAACACCACCACATGTGAGAGCAAATACTAGAAGCAATTCAAGTCATTTATTATTTTTTTGAAATTAGAAAACGACAGGTGGAGTTTTCAGTAAAAAAGAAAAGTAATCCATATTTAGCATTGGCAATTTATAAGCTAAAAATTGTTTCACAGTAAAGATTATTCAACTGAAACAAATGAAGTACTGCAATTTCTTATGGTGCCGACTATTCTTTTGTTCTTTCAAGAAGGCTTTAAAAAAATAATGATGCTCTCTCTGTTTATTGTAGATAACACTTGACTGCTGAATACGTATGTTTGTGATAGTGTCTATTTTGCCTCACGAGACAAAGGCTGTGTTGTTTTGCCTTTAGTTGAACATGATTGGAAGTGATCAGAGGACAAGTACAACATGCAAGGAGACAAGGGATTAGGGCAGCAGTTCTCAATTGGGGTTGCGCACCCCGGGGAGTGCGAGAAGGGACTTCTTGGGGTGCGAACTTCTCTGATAATACAAAAACTATACATCAAATGGTGCAAGGGGTGCAAAACTGATTTTTACTTCTGGACAGGGTGCGGGCTTCAAAATGAATTGAGAACCGCTGGGTTAGGGTTTACAGTTTAAAGGTTAGCATACAGCTTACACAAGGTTGACAAGAAGCCACTTACAGCATTCCACCACTGAAACTATGCCAAAACTTTCTCATTGGACTGAGCTGTTACAGCCATCACAAACCTCAACTAGGCAGGTTGTGCATTCCAAACTTGTCATGTGATTACTTTGACCAATAGTGTTCAGCTAATTTGCAGAATAGACAAAACTTCAAATCTTGTGCTACAAGAAAAAGGGGGAAAAAACAAAAAAAAACGAAGCAGCAATTAGTCATGAATTTACAGATTTAAAGCTCAATACATGAAAAAGCACAATCACTTGAAAGCAAAACAGATGAGATTGAGGAAGAAAAGAAAAATCTAAATTAGCAACCTTGATTTACTTGTGTCCAAAAGAACAAAAAAGATCAAAAGCAAGCAACTGAGAAAAGTTGCAAACAGGCATACTTCACAAGATGTGATATTTATATTTTAGTAAAGCATCGTTATCAACATCATAGAGATCCAGGCAATCATTTGGAAAAACTTTAAGAAAACAAAGCAATCCATACCCTAAGAAATCAAATCAATTATTATTTCACTGTTAAACCCTAGGAAACAAATCAATTATTATTTTACTGTTAAATCCTTAGGAAAACTAACTTCATTATTAAATCCAAAATAAAACAAAGCAAATCTGCAAAGTTCATGTTACTGTTGAATCTTCTTGTTGTCAGTTTACATCTGCTGTCAATTTTAGTGCTGACTAGTCAGGTGAAAGTGTTGTTGCTGGTTCGTAATTGTGCTGCTGCTCGCTTTGTTTATTTTGCATTTGTTTCAAAACTTGCATAGATCTGGAAAATGAAATGTGTGGTGCAAATATAGCTTAGATCAGTGTTTTTCAACCGGGGTACTGCAAGTGGCTACAGGGTGGCAGGGGTTCCACTGAAACAGACCGAAATTGACTGGGATGAGATGCACATCCACAGTTCCGTGCGGTTGTACCAATACCACTGTTTAAATGGTTTATTACAGAAAGTAGGACAGACACTTGGATCATTGCATAGGATTCCATGAGCAACATAAACATTTGCGGAAGGCTTCCCTGCAGCAAAAAGATTGAAAAACACTGGCTTAGGTGGCAGTTGTCAGCCATCCAAGTGTCTTATCAATAAGTAATCCTTTGCTAATATATCCAAGGATAAGTTCGTTACACACAGGAATGTAACAAGGAAGCAATGTAAACTGTTTTCTATATACTGCATCTGTACTTCAAACACACAAAACTAAATTAATTCCTTTCAAATTGTGCACTTACACATAAGATTAAGATGGTGTCACACACGTCACATCATGGAATGTGCCATGTGTGACCAATTTAATTTATTGTTTCTATGCTAAATCTAAATACTAAGAAAATCATTAGCACCTTGAGAGCCAGAGTACGATATATTCATACTTTGAAATCAACCTAAAACCAGCAGTTTTGGTTGCCTTACTAATGCCATAGCTCCTCCGTCGATTATGCTAGAAAGCTGTTCAAACTTTAAAAGATTTGGCAAGACTTCTAGTCTGCAATGAAAAAAAAATTTTGGTTGGAAGTTGTGGACCATGTTACCTGGCCTAGGGCCCAACCGCTAGGCCAAAGTACTTGACTGAAATTTTCATTGGAAATTAGGTTGGAGTCAAGTCTTTTGAGCCTTAATCAACTTTAGCATTTCTGGTTCAAAAGTTATAATCTACAATAATTAACTCTTTGGCGTCCGGCTGGTTTCGAGGATTTTCGGAAAAAAACGCCTAAACGCACGTGGCTTTGCACGGGAATTTTTCCGGTCTACTAGACTGGCCGATCCGTTTGAGCCCTTGAACAGCTCTCTAGTGCAATCGGCGAAGGAGCTAGGGCGTTGGTAAGGCAACCGAAAACTTCTGTGTTTTAGGCCAAAATCGAAGTACGAATATATCGTGCACCGGTTCTGAAAGTGTGAATTTTTTGGGTCATTTTTTGGGGGGGTCATTTCAAAAAAATTTCAGTCTATGGCTGAAAATGACCAAAAAAAACAGCGTACTAGTACGGCATGTTTTACATTTTATTGGCAACCCTGGTAATGATGCTTACATCACTACAACTGCCTTCAGTTCATCATAATCCCTCCTGTGACAGATGTGCATGTGACGCTGAAAAAAATAGAATGCGAAAAGAGAGTTTGGTTGACAAAATATTGTCAAGGAAAGGCTGAGCGTCATCTGTACCTTTCGGTAAGGTAAATAAATATAAAATATAACCTGCCCTTGATTATAAGTCACATGCAATGATGAAAAAAACTTTATAAGCCACAGCTTACAATCGAATAAATACGATATTTGACTATAAGAATTATCAATAATCAATGTATGATTCTAGTTCAACATTTGTCTACTTAATTGCAGCAACTAAAATGACCACTTTTTTGTCATCAGCAGCAAAACTTGGTGATAATGAACAGGCACAAGCTTGTTTACAATGTGAGACTGATAAATACTATCATTTATACCCATAAATAGCATAATATAACCCTAACAATTAACACACACTATAATCTCTGAAGTTCAGATAATATTGGGATTAAATGACAATCTAACTTGGTTACGATGCCCATTGACCAATATTGTTGGCATCACGTGCCATTATGAACAGAAAACCCACACAAAATGGCTTGCATTTGACAATTATAACTTTGAAACACTTCAACACACTAATGAAAACCTAACCATTTCGACAAAAAGACTGAATAAAACTTTAACACCTTTGGTGTCAGCAGGTGAATATGTGACTGCTTGCCCTCCATTGGGCACCAGCACCCAAATAAATTGGTTCCTGCATTTAAATGTCCACAACGTTTTTCATACTCAGTCTCTTGCAACAAAAATTTACACAAACATTCTTCACACCTAAACGCATTTGTCCTGAACATCCCATAAAACAACTCTACCATGCGCACAAAGGTGTTTTGAATTCAGTAAAATGTAATCATTCGTTGCATCTTTTTTTAAACTTGTCTTTTGCAATGAAAATTTATACGATCTTTATACCTAAATGGATTTATCCTGAAAATTCCAGGTCATTTGAGCATGAACTATGCAAGTTATTTAGCTTTGCATCAATCAACTAAGCATGCGTCCGCCCTCCACAAATGTCAAATTCGTGCCTGACATAAAGTGACGGAACTTTTTTCCTTTTAATACCTTCGACACCCAGACAGCCGAGTTGGTTTCTAAACGCTCTACACTGCCTTGTGTAGTCATGGTCATGTGTTTGCAATGCACTGTTGATGCATTGTGAATGCACCTTCAATTGCTTGATTCAAAAGCAACAACTCTGCCCTTTCTTGCTCAATCGACCTCAAATGTTAAGGAAAGATGCATGCAAGCTAAACACTTACTGCAAATTTTTGGTGCAAAAAACAGGCTAATACCTGTGGGTATGAAGAAGATTCGTGTAAGTTTTTGTTGCAAAACAACGAGTATAAAAAAATCATACTGATTGCATCTAACTGTTTGCAAACAAGCTTTGTAGCCTATGCACAGCACATAAAGTTGTTCAATGCGCAACTACATAACTCTAAAAGTCGATCGATTTACCTTAAATTTTCAGGACTACTGCATGCAGGTATGAAGAACAATTTTCGTTGCAAATACTGAGTACAAAAAAGGTATCATATTTTACACAACAACCAGTTAAACCTTGCTATTTCGGAAAAAATGTTGTAGCCTGAGCCTAGCAGAGGACACTTGATAAAAATTTATGTAACCAAAAAGTTCTTTTTAGATTTGTTTAGTATTTTCAGGACTAATGCCTGTTGGCATGGAGAACATTTGTTGAAATTTTTGTTGTAAAAAAACATGTATAAAAGAAGTTATTGTGTGTAACACAACAGCTGATTGCACTTTACTAGCTTAGAAAAAATGTTGTAGCCAGGCCTAGCAGAGGACGTTTGATAAAAATTGTATGATTCAAAGCTCTTCCTAAATTTGCCTGAAATTTTCAGGATTAATTAGAACATTCGTGGAAATTTTTGTTGCAAAATATCAAGTATAGAAAAAGTTATCATGTTTTACACAACAGCTGATTGCAAGTAAAAATATATTCATATACTGGCATACAAGCAATGGCACGCAAAAACAAATACTTGTATACTGGTGTTCAAGATGTTAATTGTTTTTTACAAATGGTGGCAACATTGTCTGTGATTTTCAGATTTTTCCCGCTTCTGCAACAGGAGGTATGACCTTCAAAGATGACAACCATGAAAACAAACAGACGATCATGAAAGTAGACTGGTGCTGAACACATGACACCCCACTAAGCTTGCCAGAGCCGAAGATGTTAGGAAACACAGAATGGCAAACTAGGTTTCAATAAATCTAGTACAAAGTTACATGTCCTAGGAAATTGATAAGCAATCCACGCCAGCTTCAACAAAGACATCAGAATTAAGGCAAGAAGTATTGTTATCAGTCCAAAGAGCATTGGTAGTTGAACTCTAATCAAGCCAGTAATCTTGACCTCAGTTTGTCACTTGGAACTGACATAGTAAAAATAGCCAGGTCAGATCATACATGAGATATTCTTGGGAATTTACGGAAATAGGCTTCCAATAAAACTTTGGACACATTTTTATGCTACAGTGCTGACAACATTAATGTTAGAATCAACACAAACCTTATATTGCATACAGAGTCTAAAATCTATCACAATGAAATAATTTATAATTATAATTTCAAAGTTGAAAACCTTATATAAAAAAGCTTTAAAATTTTAAAGTATATTAACCAGTAATTTCAACCAAATTACTCCACACCTAAATTTTGCAAGATTAATAGAGCTCGACCGATGTAACTGCATGCCGATATAATGATGTATAGAATCAGCAAAATTCCACCAGTGATGTATATATTTCATCATAAAAGTGTTATGCTGTTGCTCTGCATGAACTGTTCGGAAACCAAGTTGCTACTTCGTCGCTGACCATGATTGATTAACACAAATGCTCTGTCCTGTTCTAGCGCATAGAGCCTTACTGCATAATAATCAGACCGCTGTGTAACAGTCCTGCCAAAACGCTCTATGATATAACATTCACTCACAGGTTTTGGCACGGGAAGCAGATGATTGTCTGCGAACAAACTAGGCTATGTGCTGTTGTTTTGGTTGGCTGTTTCATCAAAGCCTCTTTAGGCTAGACAGACTTGTGTTCAACGTGCATCAAAAAGTGCCTACGTAATGAGCAGTGACCCAGGTTTGCGCAGAATTAGATGTTGTATGGTTCTTCATCATAGTGAAGTGATGGTTTCAATGCATCAACCATTATTTTTTACTTACTCATGACATATGAGCGCAGGCACAGATGTCTACAAAGGAAGTAAGCCTACTAATACTCAACACATGTTTGCCTGTTTGTGTATTTGTTGATTTAGTTAGACTACTGTGTGTCCTAGAAATTTCTATGGACTACAGTAGGCACAATGGATGAAACCATCTTATTAGATCACATTTGACCTTTAGTCAAACAGTTGGTTGAAGTGGTCACATGACAAGTGCAATACATAAAGAGAAAAGGGTTTAGTACTACATTTCACACAATGCAAACAAGAAGCTGCTAACAGCTTGCCAGCACTGAAAACATGACATTACTTCTCTATCAGACAGCCATTTACAAAGGTCACAGTTATGCTGTCCAAACTTGTGACCAGTTCAGCCAATCATGTTTGGCTGGTGGCAAAATAGTCCCAGGAGTGCATATTTTGCTTGTCAGTGGACGCTGGTCGGAAACCTTTTATGACCCAAAGGAAGTAAAAAAAGGGGGTGGAGATCGCTATTATGAAGAAATAACAACATCATTCGAACTATGTTGCTTAACACTTTGTCACCTGGCCGTTAGATCATAACTTTTGAACCAGAAACGCTAAAAGTTGATCAAAGGCTCAAAAGACTCAGACTTGAGCCTAGTTTCCAATAAAAACTTTAGCGAAATACTTTGGCCTAGCGGTTGGGCCCTAGGCCAGGCAACATGAGCCAAAATGGCCCTAAAACTACTCCACTTATGACATCACTCACAAAAAATCTGCAACCCCCAACCAAAAAATTTTTTTCGAGTGGAGACTACAAGACTGGCCGATCCGTTTAAGCTTTTGAACAGCTCTCTAGTGCAATCGGCAAAGCTATGGCGTTGGTAAGGCAACTGAAAACTGCTGGTTTTAGGCCGAAATCTAGGTACAAATACATCATAGCTCCTCTCACAAAGTGTTAAATAATACCTTTGGTTCATGTTGAACTTTGTACCATTTTCTATCCACAGAAAGTCAGAATTGGATACGGAACGAATCCACTAAACCGTAATCAATTGATTGAATACACTATACCCCAGGAAAACATTTCGTCCCAAGCTGATGTGAGGATTTGTGTTTTCTGAAGATAGAGAACCTATTCCAAAACATAATCCCGAGGAATCAATTGAAATTGACAAAGAAACAAATACAAAGAGTGAAAAAACAAGACGAAGAAAACAGTGGAACTTTGTAATAAACTTTGGACCATATGAAATAGACTTGACTCAATGAAGAGAAAACATTGCCGGGGATCGTGTCGGAGTGATACAAACAACTGAGATGTTATTAATACCAGTGATCATACTGAAATGCATAGTACGTATGCAAGAAGATAGCACCATGATTATGATATTATTCGGGTTCGGATTTACATGTACAATGTGTTAATATATACGGAGAAAAACCACATTAAAATACTTGTTCATTGTGAGTTGCGATATTGATGGTTTAAGCAAAGCACTAATTAAAAACGTTTTAAGGACGTTTAGCCCAAGTTTATGGGGACTTGTAAAGCACTAGTTGCAGTGGCAGAGTTGACTACCCAACATAACTGATGTGAGTCGCAGGTGCACTGGTTTAGCTGCTATTAAATAAAAATAGTGTTTTGGTTGCTTTAAGCATTTAAGTCTTCCACTGTCAAATGATGCTACTGAAATGAATATACGATTAACAACAGTCCAATAAGCTGTGTTGGCGTTTATCACTATATAGCGCATCACTAACCATTGTTCTCTGTTTTTCATGTTTGTGTTGTAATTCTATTGAACAAGACTGAAAATCTGAACTGTGACAATCTAACAAAAGATCGCCAAGATTGGTGTCCTCTACCCTGGAAATTATTGACCACTGTACGATGTCCAAAAAAAGAGTTTGAACCACTTCACGGTAAAGATTTGCTGCTTTTATCAGTTTTGCACTCAGTCAGTGTCTCGTTTTTGCATACCGATCTGTAGCATGTTACACTGCAGCGATGCAACTGTTATACATGCTGAATGTGAACCGATGCAAGTAGGCTGAATCAATGCAAGTTGATCTTTGTGAGTGTTGAGACACTGAAGCCCAGCATTCTAGCAAGTTCTTAACACAATGTGTTACATGACAATGGCATTCAGAAAGACCATGCATTACATATTGTCATAGATAATGCGTCCAATATGGTGATAGTTAAGCCTCTTGAGTGTAATGTTCTCAAGAAAACAAATTTCTTTTGTGATGTCATAAAAGGGGCAATCGTCTTCAACATGCAGCCCACGGGATATTTCAATAAGCTTCCTGGGAAATTTACATTTTTTCAAGCCTGATAGGAAGGACGCTTTCTTTTAAGCAACAGGTAGCATTGCTTAGTGTTTACACAGTTACTTGTTATCACAACCGCTTTACGTGTCATTGCTCAATCAACATTGCCCAGATGGTTCTCTGAGTGATAATGGATCACCACAAAAGAGCATGCATAGTATACCCAAGCGAACATGTGTCGTGCAGTTGTATTTGCTTGTGTATGTGCTATTGCAAACCACCAAGCATGTTTCCGGGGAGTAGAACTTACGGAAATGATTGAAGTGACACAAAATTTTTATGTGGCAACTTTAAAAGGATGATGTTTGGGGGGGCGTGGATGATATATGTGCAAATGGATAGTTATGTTTTAGTGCAGTAGATGGTTCCGAACGGTTGCTTACTTTGAAGTTTAAATGTGCTATTGGGAAGTTTATCACAGAGTGTGACAGACTGATACAGTTTAAGCTTTAGACATTACACAGCTTGCATGTCCTGAAAAAATGTGACACTGTAGCTAACATAGTAAAAAATAAGTTAATTTGTTGTATTAAGTTAGGGTTGCAAATTGCAAATAATGGCAGACTGTCAAATAGAACCGATTATTGAAAGCTTGAAACTTTTAGCTTTAACACTAAGATTTGAAACTATAGTAGCCTTGTTGTGTTCATACCATTCGTTACACTAATCACAAATCTACTGTGAGCAAATATTTTTATTTTTTTTAATGTTTTGAAATAAACACGTAATACTGCATTTACTTGAGTTTACAGATTAACAGAAATGAAAACTTTTGAAGCAAAAACATTTTCCAATTTTTTTGTAAAACGTGATGCACCCATAACATGGCATCAAAAAACTAACTAGTGATTTGAAATATTATGTGTGCCAATACATAATAAGCAAAGATGGTGAAAAAAGAATGTGTGATGAAAAAATTAGTGCTTCCTTTGGTGATACTCTTAACCCCTAAACGACCGCGCGAGCCACTATAGTGGCTCTAAAACCTTTGTCCAGCCATAACTCGCGAACGCGATAAGCTAGAACGTCAGTGAACACA
>Ga0210059_1002543_pt1 | contig 28639 bp, 14 predicted proteins | sample Ectturendosymbi2_FD_188042 | JGI IMG/M metagenome (GOLD analysis project Ga0210059, IMG submission 188042) | Ecteinascidia turbinata endosymbiont from Florida, USA - Sample 2 (SPAdes) (version 2) | ecosystem: Host-associated > Tunicates > Ascidians > Unclassified | place: Key West, Florida...
TTAACTGATGTCTAAGATTGATTGATTTATTGGTTTTACATCTGAAAACTTCAAAAAGATTACTGCTAAAATATTTAAAAAAAGGTTTGATGAAACAGTATGTGGGATTGGTAATGATCGTGAAGGAGCTTACGCTTTTCTGAATTTATCATCATTTCCTTTCTTTTAATTGGTAAGCTGATCATAGCAAAAAGGTCGCCACATGGTTGACTGCACGCCGATGACGTCATAATCATTGCCAAAAGTGACTTCTGCCCCCTCCGAAATTTTTCGCTGGTTGCGGCCCTGGGTCTTGTCACAACGTGCACAAATCAAATCTATAAAACAGATGAAATTTTTGTCTAAGCAGACACAAAATAGATGGAAATTTGTAACTGCAATTGTAAGTGGGAGGGGTTGCAAATTGTGACGTTATATTTCAAGGGTGGTTAAATACTTGTGACGAAATGTGACAAGGAGGGGAGGGGGTAGATTTTTGCCCAAAAGAGTGTGACGTCATTTATGGACGGCCCCAATGACATTACAAATTTAGTAGTTTCAAGATCATATCCACCCTGCATTAACGTTAATTCCATGTGACTTCTGTACTTCGTAGCTTTTCCATTTCAGGATGCGCTGAGCATCCTTTCCGCAGTATACAAGCCATACGAGCTGAAACTTTGTTTTGCTCAAGTCGATTTGAAACATTGCTTCTTGTCACGCCATGCGAAATTGTTTTAAACTATGCGTTGGACCACCATGATGTTGAAGTCACTTTTGAGGTTGCGGCGGCGGATGTCGTCATGGTTGCTTCTTCCATTATTGCCTGAAGTTTAAACAGCAAAGCTTTTGTTTGCCAATGCCTGATTGACTACAAATCAAATGTAGCATGTTTCGAAATGAACCTGTGGACCTGTTCTTGAGAGTTCGCACTGGTTTTAGAACTAAATGCTTTACTCATTATTCGAAGTGATATGCTGTGTATATCCAAAGCAACAAGATTCGCTTGGTGTGGGTCACTGTTGTGGCTTTACAAATATTGCTGTGTATATCCATGTCAGTTTTCTACATATAGGTAAACATGTTGAAATTGGAAGTAACTCAACTCTGAACAAGCTAGAACACTGGTTCTCAATCTTTTCTAATCGCGTACCACCTGATGTTTTTTACTGTCACGATATACGACCCTGTCCTTCAAGAATTAATTTGCTTGAAAGTACCTATGATTGTTAAAAAACACAAATGAAATTTATGAAAAGCAATTTTGTGCAAGGATTACAACTGCTAACAGTGGGTATCATTTAATTATAGGCTGATTCAATATTGCAGCTAGACTTGTAATTTGTAACAGTTGCAACAGTAGATACCACTAATTTATTTGACACTAAGCCGCCCAGACAACCCGGAAGTTTATCGCGTACCACCTGGACAGCCCTTAAGTAACATTGGTGGTAAGATGCATAACACAGGTCGGTCGGGATACACTGAGTCAGAAAATCCAGCATTTGGATTTATCGCTTTTTGGCATGTTTTTTTTCGGCCCCGTCAGTTGCCAAGCAAACATTTTGTTGTTTAAGAAAAAAGTGATTGAGCGATCTCAGACGCGTTTGCGGCTAATATGATACGATTTACTATCGTTAAAAGACAGAAAATAGCTACGATGGCATGGACATTACACTCACACACACCAAATCTAAATTAATTTACACATTTGACACCATCAGATACGGTCATGGTGCGGCGGTTGTGCCTCCACGGGAAACTGCGTTGGTGACGAAATTATAAATCATACATGAAACGTTTGTCGTTTGTTTTCCATGCTGAGTGCCACCTGCACCCGAAAAAAGGTATGTGAAAAACAACACCAACATTCTAAATAAAAAGAATGATGACAGAAGTTCATATTTTGTAACGATTGTTTTTCCTGTTTTCTAATTTTTTAACATTTACTTGTTCATGTGATTTTTTGCTACATGCCCCCGTGTTTACACCAACGATGTAACGATTCTGGTTGAAGAAATATGATGCCAACTAAACGTGCAAACTTATGTCAAACCCTTGTCAATCTTGGAGAAATAAATCAAACGGCATTGCAGATTCTGTACGATTTTGATCATCTTCTGCCACGCCTTATGACCAGCTAAAACGGCATTATAGCATTCAATTCAGACGAGGTTAGTTTGACTGGTAATCTGAGTGTTGGTTTGAAGCTGTTCACCCAGCTCTCTGCGAAAATTCACTAACACGTTTCAAAAACGTCTGTAGGCAACGCGTTTTAGTGCGTAGTGATGGAAATTATAAGGTTTTTAAAGCATAAATATGTATAATCTTAGTTAGATTTGTGAATAGCTCTGTTGGACAGGGTAAAAGTGTACAAAAACAAAACCGGTATTTTTTAAAGAACAAAAGCTTCAATCTTTTATACTTTACCTTTGTCTGAAAACACATGCAAAACTTAATCCATTGGTTCCCAACTTACATGAACTCACGACGTACTAATCCTATGCACAAAATATAACGGCGCACTGCATAAAAATTATTCACGGATTGATATTTAATGCGATTCATTAGCTTGCTTGTTGTGACACAAAATGCGGCGATGTGTGTTTGAAACGACTGAGCGCTTTTCTCTTTGACGTTTATCTTCGAGCGATAGTTTTTTTTTACCGCAACAGCGAAAAAGCCAGCTTCGCACAAGTACGAAGTAGCAAATGGAATCCGGAGAGCTTACTTAAGCTGCAAAGTGAATATAACAGAGGTCTCAAACTCAAATTGCTCTGACAGCCAAATGAGGACTTATAAAGTAACCCGAGGGCCGCATTATGACGCTGACGCAGCAATGGCGCTACCTGAACCTTACTAGATACAGCTTTTACATCTTATTTACAGCGAAGGGGTACCGTGAGTTACAGGCAAGTCATTTCTAGCGGTATCTACGTTCGTTAAAACGGAATTTGTTCACTCGCTAGCCGTGCACTTTAAACACCGGTGAATAAACTAAATAACGTAAATGTTAATTATTTGAAAATTCCCAAAAAGCTTCGTGGGCCGCGTGTTGAGACCCTTGGGATATAAGCTCGATACAAGCTTGCAACGCCCTTGCAATGTCAAAACGACGCACAGGGGCGTCGCGATGCCCCTGTTGGGAAACCCTGCTTTAATCTAAGTTTTTGGCGGAACATTACCCTATTTCAAATCCAGCAGTAATTTTTGTTTATGGATGCATCATCTCAAACACAAGAACATTTGTAAGAAGCGACTCATTTCTCTTTCTCAAGCACTAGTGTTTTTGTTTACTTCCTTTTTGCTTAGTAATTCTCACTTTTTCATAGCTGACCGTCGTACTTTGTTTTGGTGTATCTTCAAATGAACTGTACACCGGCTGTGAAACAATGATTTGTCATGTGGTTCATGTTGTAAAGCAGAGACAACAGTTCTCTAATAAATATTGTGAAAATGATATTTTTTTACAGAGATTTAAAGTGTTCTCACTGTTAATAGCGTTCGTCGACTTGAAAGATCATGTGGAGCAGCAAACGAGCAGAGCGTTGACTGGAATAGCAAAACCTTCTTCGCTCCTATCGAATTTGTTATGAATTGTGCTGAAGTAACAGACCAGCCGGTTAGCAGTAGCATTGCTTTGCGCCAGTTTTCGTCGTTTTTGCCCATGCTGTGTTTCATTTGTTAATCTCAAAATTGCTACCTAACCGGAATGAATTCTGCCTTGAGGCAGCATTCTCTTCGGTTCCTGAAAATTAAGATTTTAAAATGTTATTTTCCATTTGCATTCAACAGGCGGTACAAAAATGTTGCCTTTTCTGAACTTCGTTAAATACACGGAGCATGCTTGCTTTGTTGTGTTTGTTAGTAAACGTTATTTTTGGTAAGTGCTATTGTTTCAATATTGTATTGCCCTGTTTTTCACCCTTCCCTGTGCTGTGTGATGTGTGCACATGCACGAAGGTCCTGACCTTGTTTTGTAAAATTCACATCAGGGAGTATGTTCTTTTTTATGTTTAACTGTATCATTCTAACAGACTCTCATCATGTACATAACATTCCACGATACTTTGCCTTCATGCGTCAACAGCTCCAATTTATATTTTTTCTTATTACTTATGGGCAGGCAGACATGCAGACCAATAAATTTCGTCAACTCCCTGCGCCTCAACCAGAAAGAACTCTCCAAATGTGTGAATATTTAGTAAGTGTATTGCTTTTTTACGACAAAATAATGGTTCACACACTCAATAGATCCTACAGCATTGCGTAGAATATAGGCTAATGTGAAAGGTATAGCATAATTTAAAGCAAAGTTCCACACAAGCAATGAACATTTACTGGTTACTTTGGCACAATGCATTGGTGAAAGACCATGAGGTCATCTAGTCTACCAATCCTGCAATACAACTTTCAGCACTATCATAAATAGTCAGTGAAAAGAAAAGACAAGGTGATACAAAACAAAGACACATGATATTTACAGATGAGTGCATGTCTGTGCACACATTCTTTTCATGATGAGATATTCAATTTGACAGGTGTGGAGAGAACAAACACTGAAATTAATGCACATTTGTTTTACAATGCAAATGTTCATACGTAAAATATTAATTTTACCTTTCTTAATTTTTGTATAATCTTATTTAGTATAATCTTAATTTTATCTTTCCCGATTAAGTATATTCTTAATTTTACCTTTCCCGATACTATGTCTGAATAAGATCAACTGTTTCATTTTGTGCAAGGTTGTATTTAATTATTATATGTGCTGCATTTTTTTATAATGATTCTATACACTGACTTCGTAATATGAGCCACACAAATGCATGGATAAAGTCGAACTTGAACCTTATGGTTTTGTCGCAATTTTCGTTTTCCATCTCGCTCCGAGTTTACACTTTGGCAAGTGCGTTTTTTTAACTGCTCAGGAAAAGGTGATTTGCGGACAATATACCAAACTAACAAGGAACGCAAACTGGCATAAGAGTTGCTACACTTTCGCGTGCTTCCGATTGGAAAAACTTGAAGGCACGAAAGAACCCTTGATACCCATGGCGATGAGGCGTATATTTCACAGGTAATACCGCTGTCACAAATGCTGGTCTTTTGAACCTTTGAAAAATTTTATCAATTGCTAAAATAAAAGCTTGATGAAGATTTTGTAGTGAAATAAAGCCACATGTTGCAGGAAAGGAATGTTTTTTAAAGTATGGTGATTAAATATAAATTGTTTTAGAACATGCTTTGGAATTGCACGATCAAAATCAAAGACGTTTATAAAATCTTCAGTCAATAAGAAGTTTAGAAGAAGGTTGATGATTTCTGGTGGCTTAATTCATTTGCAATTGAAAATTATGGGTTTTCGCCATGAGAGTAAAACCAGAGGGGATTGTGTGATATCATCCCGCACTTGTTGGCAATGGGAGATGATATATGCATTCATATCCCCTGGACGTCTCTCATACCAGTTTGTACCACGTCATAGTTTTGTCATAATCACCAGTTATATAACGCGCATGCCTAGAGTATTCTCTCTCAACTTTATTCATTAGTTTCTTGATTCAACAGCAAAATCATGTAGACTCGAAGGAAACCTGCAAGCAAAATATTTTCAGAAACATCACGTCTGCCGCTACACTTTCACTAAACGTCTAAAACCAGAATCATGACATCCTGCACTGCAGCCAAAAATACGTTTGTTCATCCCCCTGTGACGAAAAGAAATTTACGCCCCTTGTGTTCTTTGTGCTTAAAGGTTAAGAATGCAGTTTCTTCACTGGTGCATTCAGAGGTCAATCACGAATCAAGATTTGTATATGAGACGCCAAAGAACATCAAGATCGAGATGTAATGCACTGTCTTAAGTTATATAACTGCTCAGTTAGTATTGTACCAGTTTGGAATTTTCAAAGCCGTGTGTTGTTGGTTTGATGGAAGCAAAGACAAACCCTGCCATCCGAGTTTAAATACGGCTTCCGTTATTCATTGAAAAAAACACTTAAACGCCGTCGATTTCGTAACCGCAAGGCAGACTTGGACATTTCGAGCGTCTGTGATCATTTGCGGCGTGAGTTGACGACCTCCGAGGTCAGTCGCGCAGTATCAAAGGTACCGCCCTGCTAAGCATCCTCTTCTCGTGTACGGCTTTTTGATTTTCACCAAGCCTAATTCAAGAGCATCTCCTTTCTCTCTCCGGATTGCGCGGGCGCGTAATAGCTGTTTGATTTCCTCCGCCAGGCCGAGGGCTTGTTTCTTTCGATCCGCTCACAAGATTGCTCAGCGCACACACGCCGCGCACTCTGCAAACGCACTACATTCCTTTCTCGTAAGAGCCGACCGCTCGTCTTGAGATCAAAGAGCTGCGCTTGGCATCGGCGGTATTGCCAAAAGGACCCCGAGCGTAGATGAGAGAAAGCGTCGCTTCAGCTCTTTGTGATGAAAGAAAGCTTGAAACGCATGAGCGATGAGGCGTATTTTTTACTTTGACCAACGAAATATCGGATCAATGTTTTTTACTGTTTTTGACGTGTACTGACAACCGTACTTATGAGAATGATACAGGTCAGGCCGTAATATGTAGTATTCCAATTCGCTCAAGGTTTTGCTCATGCGGTTGCCAGTCGTTATTAGTGTACTGGCCACAGCAAGCATGCAAATTTGCTCTTTCCGTATTTGTCCTCGTTTGATACTTTGCTGATTGCTGCGTATCACTCACAGGCGTTTGCAGGCCTAATGCCGGTAAAATATTCTATGGGAATCTGTCAGTGTTTTAGCTGTTTACAGAACAACAGAGACCAAATTGTAAAGCGAAAGCGCAAACAGCTCGTGAGCTACTGGTTATACCAAACAGGAGTTACTGAGTATTCAAGAGCTGCTTTGCAAGGGCTGATAGAATTGACTTCTGCAATTTGCATGTAGCAGACTTACATGTTATGCTGCAGGCAAAAAGTCGTTCTAAGAAAATAATATTTTGAACTACAGTTGTCAAGTCGTAAAAGCCAAACGACGACTTTCTGTAAACCATGTTAACTTTGAAAACTGTTGTTGGATCATGGGACTCAAATACTACGTGAATGTGGTTTTTATGATTGTGCTACACCTTGGATATTCGTTGGGGTACGAGCGATCGCCTCGGGAAACGGCCCTCGTCCAAGTAATTTTGTACGAGCCCGACCCACGTAGTGGGAGATACAGCACTCACAAAACGGATTTAATTGGATATTTTGCAACAGTCGGCCCATCAAGGTCAGCTGAAGGAGACATTGTTCAGGTACGTTTTTGTGCTATTTATTTAGCTAGATCGGTGCAGGCTGCCAGCACTGTAGTCTGTACGATTACAACGATGAAGTAGCCTACTGGATAGAGATGGGCTAGATGGGTAAGCACAAAGCGCTGCTGCCTCGCAAGCGTGACTGCGCAGCCGGTCTCTAATGGAAACGAGCTCCGGCATGTCTCAAAAGCAGAAAAGATCTAAACTGCTTAAGATTTAGAGCAGGGGTCACCAACCTTTTTGAAACTGCGAGCTACTTGCGCACCGATTAATGCGGAGGGCTACTAGTAACTAGTTTGATACACAATTCTGAAATAAAAATTGCTCAATTTACCTTCAATTGTTTTAGTATTGATATTCGTAAATGTGAACAAATTGACCATACTAATGTTTTTTTTAGAACAGGCCCACGGGCGACCTACATGGTCCTTGCGGGCGACCTGGTGCCCGCGGGCACCGCCTTGGTGACCCTTGATTTAGAGGGTGTTTATCATGTCTTCAGCTGCTGAAATTATTGGAAAGATAATGTCGAGCTAAGTGTGTGTTCCACGGAAGAACATCGCGTAATGCTTGACAATTCTTCGTCACAGAAATAAATCGTGGCATTACATGCGATCCAAACAAAAATAGGTCTTTCTCTTATTTTTTCACATAACTGACAACGAACCGCAAGACAAGAGTAAAAACAACAACATGACACGTTATGTGTGTTTAACCCAATAGTGGTTTTTAAGAGATTACAAGTGTCATGTTGTGCATATTCTAAATGGCGGAAATATAACAACAGCTGACCCCCCTTGCTTAAAATGCAACTACGCTTCTTGTTTGAACGTAGTTAAAGTTATATACGGCGTAAAACGAAGATGCTTCTTCCTTCTGTGTACTGGCAATGGTGACAATTCGCGGATGCAAGTCGTAGTAGCCATAAAAAACAATAGCAGAAACTTGTTTAAAATTCATTTCGTATGGTTTTGGATTGATTGAATGCTATGACTGGAAATTGCATCCATAATTCCACACGTTTCAAGACAAAGCTTCTGACCATCTCCAGTGATCTGGTAACCACCAAAATGATTAAAAGTTTTACGTGAAGTTTTGTGAAACTTTTAAAAGCAACTGCAGTTTAAACAGTAACGAGGAACTTGACTCAATGCACGCGTCCAAGTGTTTTCGGACCAAGGGCGTATCGAGGTTAGATGGCGCCCGGGGCAAAAAACAAGTTTGGCACCCCCATGTTCGAACCTGAGATCTTTCGGAAGTAAATATACTGTCTTGAAGAATGGACATGTAAAATTTTTGGGACTTTTCGGCGCCACCCGCAGTAATTTAACGTCCCCATAGTGATTCTCCGCCCGGGGAATTGTGCCCCCCTTGCTCCCCCTCGTTACGCCCCTGTTCGGAACACGCAGACATTTTCAGACGACACAAAAAATGAGTTAACGTTGAAAACTATAAATGAAAACGAAAATGAAACACATTTAAAACGTTGAGCAAATTTGACTTTTTTTGCGACTTCGCTCACATACACGCGTATGCTGCACAAGTTTCGTTGCTAAATTTGGTTTCTACAAGTTAACCTAGATTTTACGCATACGTTTCTAAGAAAAGTTTGTTTACATTTTTTGAAGTTAAATTAAAAAACTTTTTAATTTACAGTAGATACATTTATGTTTAATTGGAAAATTGCGAGAACTCTTAAGAAAAGAATCTCTTAATTTTTAAGATCTCCCTACAAGTAAAAAAAAAAATACTCTTTCGAACTTTTCCTATTCCGGTGGAAGAGGTGTAAATGTATGGTGGATTGGTGGTATTTATTTTTTGTTCTGGTAACAAGGTATAGAAACTCTAACTTCCATTTATTGTTCCATGTAAATGATAGGAATAAAGGCTTCTGTGGGTTTCAGTGGAAAATAAGTTAATTTTGCACAGATCAAGATGAATTTCAACACAGGATGAGAAAAACTAGGTACATATAGCATTAATGTTGGCGGTGACTGAAAAAAGATGTGAATTGTACCTTTTAGCGCTTAGACCTAATTTAGAGCTGGTGCTGCGATGATCTCGGCTTATTATTCGCGTTTGGGGATGCCTATGAATTATAGACCCCAAATCATACTGCCTGTAGTGACTTTAACTGCCCTGTACTAGTAGCCGAATCATTTGTCTGATTTATCTCAAGCAAAATGTAAAAGCTATGTGGGTTGCATGTAATGCTGTAATATATGTGCAGTGGTATGAGTGCTTATATTCGAAATTTTTTTGCAAAAACGTACAGCACCGCACTTTGCGTTTTAAGTCAAACGCTACAAATTCGCTTTTCCTCAGATAAAGAAATGCAAGGGAGTATTCCGCGGTTTTCTTAAACCGTATTTTTCTGCTGAAGAAAAAAAAGCTTGCAAGGTTTCGCCTTATGTTTTCAAAGCTTTTTTCCCGGAAATGTACGGTAATTTTTGCTTTATTTTGGAGGTGGCAGCGGCGTAGCCAGACCAAAATTTTGGGAGGGAAAAAAATTGGGGAGGACAAAATGTTTGATTTTAAGCGAACAACACTATTTTGTTTGGGATACCGCCTCTCAAAGCACAAAATTACTATACATGCTAAAAATTTGAGAGGGGGCCATGGCCCCCTGGCTACGCCTGTTGAAGGTGGAACTTGTTTTTAGAAGTAATGCGATAGACATGCATGCATAAAGGTTCATTTACATAAGGTTTACCAAAACCTCGTAGTATTTAGCAAAGCTAAATCCGCGGACGGAGTCACGTTTTTAAGGAGTACCTGTACGTAATTATTTTCGGTTTAAAATTGACTATAGCTGAACTGATCGGTTAAACAATACGGCATTTGACACTCAGAGAGAAGTTACAGCCAAAACAGAAACAGATTTAATTGTAATTTGTAAAATGTATTTATCTAAATACAAGAAGGAAAAAGGGGCAACTGCTTAAAGCATGCGAATTCGACCAAATGGTCGCGTCTAACACATCAACCTTTGAGCATTAAAGCGCAGTCATTCGTTGAGGCTGGCATATTTTCTTCACCCAAAGGGAAGACACTTTTTTTAGACCAGTGCAGTGTTTCTCAACCTTTCGTGGTTCGTGGCCCCACGCTAAAAGAAACAAGCCCCTGCTAAAAGGAACAAGGCCATAAGCAGATACCTGCTCGTGACCCCCAAAACACGCCACGTGGCCCTCCGTGGGGACCGGTTGAGGAGTCGTGGTCTAGTGAGAAGCTGTTAAATACTACCACTAACGAGACAAGCCGCACACGGGCTACATTTTTTATCTAACCGTAAGATCGTTCAGGGACCAACATAAAGAACATGAATAAGCCAGAAACATTTTCTACATACAAGGTATATCTTTCAGAAACGCAACGCTGCACATACGCAAACATACAGCTGTGTAACGTAAAAAGTTTCAATCGCTATCATGTTATGCGGAAACACTAAATCTAAGAGTGAATAGAAAACAAGAGTAGAAAGGTAACATAAGATGCTACTGTTTAGTATCCACTTTATCCGATTCTGTGCATGACTTTGAACTGCAACCGATGATGGGGCTGTAACACGGAAGTTTTGAGAAAACTGGAATGCTCCTTAGCCAACGGCTGTTTCAGGTTCCACTCTGGTCTGAAGTGGTGACCCCTAACAGGGGTTCGTATTGTTTTAAGGGAGATCGAGCTCTTAATCCATACAACGCAGTCAAGTCTATGCATGAAGAACCGATTAGCAGGTGGGAAAAATTTTTCCTCCCTGGCAGACCCTGCATCTGAACTTCGTCCCAACGTACTATTCACACCTTTCTTTGGGACATCCTAGGGCAGGGGTTCGCAACCTGGGGTACATGTACCCCTAGGGGTACTTTTACCTATCTTAAGGGGTACATTTATTAATATTCAAAAGTTTTCGAATACAAGCCACACAAAATTAATACAAACGGGTCTACCTGTATATTTATAAAAAATCCAAACGATTTATTAAAATTTTTGTTATTTCACTCAGCCTTTTTGTCATAAGAAATTTTAGGGGTACATACTTGTTTGTCGAAATACTGAAGGGATACAATGTCAGAGAAAGGTTGGATACCCCTGTCCTAAGGGATGGGGCGTGTGGTTTACTGGTGATTTGGCAACTCAATGACTTTAACCCTTACCTGGGCTCGCTTTGAATTATCTCAAAGCAATGATACGCTCTCGTGGAGGTCCTGCCACACGTAAGTTAACAAAGGTCTAACAAGCAATTTTCACAAAACACGTTATTATGATATTCACAACATAACAAGTCCACGACACATCCACCATAACCGTCGAACAAGGTGGTCTGATCAGCACGCAGGCGTAGTTTCTTAAACACGGCCCGTTCCAGAACGTCAGCCATTCAAAATGACGCCAAAACCGCAGCTTGTATTCAAGAAAACTTTTCGAAGGGAAAACGATATTTTGGTATTTTTAGCGCTCCCGGGGGTCGTCTTATTAAAAAAGAGCATGTCCTCAAAGGTCGATATATGGTAATCCTATGTTAGTTATTATTAGTACGTCACGAGCAGATTCAAACGCAAACCGTATCTGCAACCGAATTGGCATAGTTGATGTCAGTAGGAACGGCTCCCGTGCTTTGCGGAATGTGGTTAGTTACGCCAAGAATTTCCAATCTTTCGCTTTCGCAAATTTCGCACCGAAATGGACGACATATTGTCCGTGATGTGACGCGAAATAGGGCAAACCAAGGCCGTATATTGAGACAGGCGACCTTGGGTAAACGTGGGAAAAGTTGCAGTCGTATTTTTCAAAACACATTTTCCTCTTGATGAGTACGTTTCTCAGCACAGTTTCGTTGTTCTGCAGATTCATCCGCAGAGTTTGTGCGATGATTCGTCTGATGATGATTTGTTTAAATATGGATGGGTCGGAGTGGTGCAATTAGAAGATCCTAGCGTCGAGCCCGCTGCTTGTTTCTCCGTTTTGAAAAAAGTACTGGAACTGTTCAACGTCGTGAACGATTAAACTAGTCGCTGAGTGTTTGTTTTGTTCGGTTCGGATGTTGGTCCTACTGATCATGACTGTTATTAAAAGTTGTGTAATTAACTATGTTGCCACATTGCCGACTAACATTGTCTGCAAGAGATTTTTTCCAGGCCGGCAGAAAATGACAAAACTTAGAAAAACAAATGAACAAAAATTGTCGTTTACACGAACAGTTAAAATTGCTCTGCATATCATATTTGAGATTCTGGAGAGGGCATGTATGTCTCCATTGTTAACCTTTGCCGAATTAGCTGCATTCTCCACATGGGCGTCGGAAGTATTTTTTCCAGTGGGGGAACTAGGTTTTTTTTTCTAAATTTCTTCAGGGGGGGCCGAAACTGGTGAAATTTGATTTTTCCCACTCGAAACTAAGAAAGCAACCTTTTTTGCTGAAAATTTCAAAATCCAGGTGGGAGCAAGGCCCTCCCTTCCGACGCCCATGACTCTCCACTCACCAAATAGTTAAATTATTTTTGTTGCTCCGTACGCACGGACCTAATTGCGTTTTGTTTTTCTGCGAGTTTTTCTAATCAACCGATAGCAGTTCTAAAGTTTCGAATTTCAGAATATATTTTTGCAACCACTTTGCACCCCATGTGATGCAGGTTTCATGTCGCATCCCTAGCCAGGTGAAACACACATAATGAGCGTGATAGCCCTCTTTAAGCTAACAACGGAAGCGACTGCGCTTCAAAATTATCAAAACATCGAAAAGAAAAAATTGATGATGGTAAGCGCTTCTAGACGTTAGATTTTCTCTCCAACCACTGGTACTAGTCGTAATCGCGCCAATACCAAAAGAACTGTAAGTGACACAAAATAATCCCCAGTGTCACGACCAGTTGAAAAAATATGAGCAACAGGCAGGGCCGTATTTAAGGTGGGTGTTGTTGATGTTGCAACGTTGGGCCCATTCCTAGAATACGCCCAGATGAAAACAGACGATTTCAAATTAAATGATTTTATAATTGCTTGCGTAGCTGTAACCTCCACAGTTATAGCATAGTGTCAGTGAGTGTCGAATAAACATGCACCAATACCAAGAAGAACTGGCCGTTTGGGTACTGCAGCATCGGGCCCAATTTTGTGTTGATCAGACCAGATCACAAATCAGGATGTTTAGCGCAGCGGTAGCCTTGAAAACAACTATATTTGAGCATGTCGTTGAGAAGTATTCTTTCGTATACTTTAACTGTTTTAATTACTTTCGGTTGAACTCCACAGTCGAATCGCTTGCGGAGCATTAGAAATACAGTAGGTAGAAGGTTTTTGTGTTTTTCAATGCGTTTTCGCCATTTTACTCGGTTCTTGTAGGAATTGATGTGACAGTGGACTGCAATATGGCAGTTGTATTTGTGTCAAGTTATAATAACAACTGCTTGCAATGTAAATTGAAAATCATTTTATGCTGTTGTCGACGCGTTATCATTTCAATACGGTGGTGCACTGGTTGCCGTCCATAAAGCAATGACAATAATTTCAGGCCAAAAGAGCGTTGGAAAAAGGAGCCACTGCTGTGATATTTGACGTGACCAACTACCCTGACGCGCGATGGGAGGTAAGAGGCACTGGAAGTGAAATGCAGCGACAACATGTGTTTTTGGCTGCCCAACAGAAAGTTTAACGTAAGACACTGTTAACGTTGCCAGCAGCTCGCAAAGTGCGAAAATGGTGTTTCTACTTTTTTGATGTTAATTGCTGTAGCTTGTTGGTTCTACGCAGTGCCATATTAGCTATGAGGCCCGTGAGGCACAGGCCTCAAGGCCCATGCAGTGAAGAGGCCCCCAACATGAAAGCTGGCATTCAATACAGTTAAGCCTGCTTGCGCACCATGATTTGTTGCCCAACGTTCAATGCAACATACCAGGGGTCCGCAAATAGTGGGTCGCGAGAAACTCTGTGTCACGAAATAATATAGATTTTAATAATAAAATTTAAATAAATCGATTTAAAGTTTTTTCGTTGTGAAGGTTGTCGTCCTTGAGTGTTGTGAGAAAACAGTGTGCCTCGTACCTAAGGTTACGGATACCATAAATTCGGGCCAAACGCAGCGGAAATACAAAGTGGAGCGGCTAAAAGGAAACTCAGGGCAGAGCAAGAAAAACGCGATAAGCAAATTAAGAAAAAGATGCCATGTCTACTGACATATGGGTGTGAGACAAGCTTTATCTCTAACATTAAACGTAAGAACTCAGAAGCCATCATTCGATAAGAATGAGTGCGGTATAACGCAGCCAAAATAACGTCAAAGTCCAGCTATCAAATCGGTGTAGCTGTAATTGAAAGCGATGCCAATGTTAACGTTTCACAATCACCAACAACGTTTAAATCATTTGTCACTGATGAGTATTGAAAGCGAACTATTACGGAAAACAACTTTGACAAGCTAATACATGAATTTGCTTGCAAAAAGCGCGAAAAGTAGTATTATGGTTTGAGTGTCTAACATGGTGGGAAAAACAGAACTTTTTCGCATTCCTGATTTTATGGTAGGACAAACGTCTTCATTTCCGCATTACATATCTACCCTATTCACTTGATGTTGCAGAGTGTGTTATTTCGCGTGATGAACGCGAGTATTATAGGGACACCATGCGACATTGGTTTTTATTGAAAAGATGGGGGCCATCGAAAAATTGTGCCTCAGGGCCCCTAAAAGCCTCATTTGGCACTGGTTCTACGCAATCATACCATTTCCGCTCCGAATGCTTTAGCAAGGCCTTAAGGCTTAGGGCTAGGCTTTAAGGCTATCTCCATCTCGTGGTTCAACCCAGCAAGTACCAGGAGCTGACTCTTTTTCTATCCTTTTAATTTCGCTTGCTTGTTAATGTTCGCTTTCAGTGGCGAAATGAGCAAGTGGCCAACGAATAACGGCTTCTCCAACATTAGTACCTGTTGGCAAGGTGAGGTGAGGAAGCGAAGTGTTAGCTTATTTATTTCGTTCACTATCCTTTATTTTCCAGTTAAAATACATACCAAACTATTGCCACAAATTCATTTACTATGTGTACTGTACATACAGTCACATCTACTCCAAATAAAGTTCTCCGTGTCAAAAACTTCCTGAACGTACGCTAGTTATGTGGCGGCCCTTCTGAGAAAAGTCTACCAAGACTATTTCTGGTCAATAAAAGAAGTACTGCTAACAATCCTGAAAAAAACACAGTGACTTATTTCCCCAGTTACACACTATTAGACCGACGGCAGATGATCGTCCCATAATCTACATCCAAGGTATGCACGCAGTACAACTCATGAACATCGTGCAAGACAAGCAACTTGCCAGAGCCCGAATACAGAAGAAACCGGATACCGGTACACGAACCGTAAGTTGTTAGCATTAAGTTGAACGATCGTACTTGTGCACGACCTGCGTGATGTTGTGTTTAAAAGCTACAGGTTGCTTGGCACCCTTGTTGAAACGTATATTGCATCGGAAATTCTCGGATTTCAGTTTGTTTTTTGTTCGAGTTTTTGCTTCGATGCGAACACCACTCAACAAAAAATGAGTTGATTAAACTACATCAAGCAAAATTACTGTCAAAGGATTTGATGCTTTTCAGCTATAGGAAGATAAACTCGATTTCAATGTAAATTTACAAAATGCAAAGCACGATTCTAGGACAGCTATGTCCAACGCAAATGCCTTACTGAGCCAAAAATCATGTCACTATCTTAGCCAGGGCCGCACACTGAATGCCCTTACTTTGATCTTAGCAAACTAAATTTAGTTAAAGCTAATGTCCTGAAAACGCGAATCCTAACTGCAATGGTGGCAGACTTCATGAAGTGGCACTGAGGACCACCTGCAACAAAAATGTTAAATTTTAAATAACCAAAATATGGACAAGTTGTCAGTATATAGAATACTTTCACTACAGCCAAAACCTAAATTGGGCCGCACAAAACCTGCGACTGGGCCTCATGCGGGCCGCGGGTTGGACATAGCTGTTCTAGGATAGTTGCGTTGTCCGCAAAGTTTGTCGATGCTGTGTCGTAATTCGTAAGCGGCACAGGGAAAACAGAGACAATGAGTATTGCAAAGCCACAATAAATTTGCCCGTATTTTGGCTGGCTCATTACATTTCGGTGTGTGTGTGACGTGACAATCGCGCCAAGGATTGCGTCAACAGCAGCATATAAACTTCTCTGAAGGAACTGACAAGATTCACTACTAGAGTCATTATAATTTGAGAGATTTGGCGTTTGTTCTTTTCAAAGTTACGGCATATTATCTATTTTCAAAATACCGGCTTCGGGCACTGATTATCAAAATACCGGCCTCTGCTAAAATTAGTAGTAAAATACCGGCCATCTGGCAACCCTAAAATCAATACCGTTTTGACACGTCGACCATACAAAATCTCAGTTAAGGTATGAGAAGTAAGTATGCAGTCAGAATTACGGAGTTGTTACGAGCAAGAGTGCGCAGTTGGATTGAATTGTGAAACAGTTTTGTTTTGCGTGGACCAGATAAGTGAATGAATTTCGTGACCGCTAACTGCATAAAGTTTAGCTATGGCAAGCTGAAGTGAGGAGGAGGAAGATGATTTGTGGATAAAAAGTCTTAAGGAAAACGTGTGACCTCGTTATTTGTTTAAATGTGGCTCAGAAATGAGCTTGCTGTTAATAGTTTTGATCTACCTGCACCAAAAGAACGGAAGCGAAGTATTTGCTGTAAATGTCCGAATTCAGTGAAACGGACAAGAGAGGAATTTAAGAATTAGTAAGAAATTGCTAAGAGGTAAAGAAAAAGATTTCCACTTAACGGTGTTACTTGTTGCTGTTGGTCAAAGCAGCACCGGTACGTTGGTCTTTTGCATATGATTTTAGCCTTGGTGCAGATAATGTTTGCCCGTGGTAAACAAGAATGCGATGAGGTACAGTAGGTGTGAATTCACCGAAACAATAAACAGTGTCTTTTTTGTTTTCAAAAGAGCAAATTTGTTCGCAAACGCCAATTCCCGGTTTGACCAAAGTCAGCAAAGTTTCCAAGCACAAGGAAGATCTCGGCGCCAGAGGTCGAAGTGTTTCGCAATAATTTCTGATATGAACCTGCAGCACGCGCGTGCTGTTGGAGAGATACCGGTAGTCGTAAACATGGATATCAGCCTTGTTTTGCTAAACATCCGATGACTTTCCCGCTTTGCGCGACAAGGTAAACGTGCTTCGAAACCGCTATAATGACAACTTTGCGTTTCAGGACAACTCGTCGGATGAAAACATTCGCATGGCAGTGTTCATGGGACTCTTCTTTGTTGTGATTGTGATTTGTGTGGCGTGCGTAGTTAAGGTGAGATGTTCGTTCGAACGCTTACGTGATGCTGCTTGCGCGATTAGCGTAGCTTACGTGTAGCCTGCTGATTGGAAGGATTTCACTCTAGCTGTGTGTGTGCTCACGCCATGACAACAGACAGCATAGGCAAAAACGGTGCATGCAACTATTAGCTCTCACAAATTGCTCACAACTGCCCTGGCTACCCCTATTTCAATTTGGTTGAATATATGTGTTTAAAAGAGGTGCGTTGCCGATCGTGTGAAAGCTTTCCCAATCATTTTATTGCTGTACGATAACATCAGTCAACTAATTTGACAGCAACGTGGAACTGAAGTTCGGGGCGACAACCTGCCTGTGAAACGCGACCTGTTTTACCCTCTGCGTGTCATGTCCAATACGTGAAACGTTATAACGCAACAGAGTGCCTTGGAAAATTTTTCAGCTTGCTACACATTTTTACTTACAATTTTTCGTGGGGATCATTATGAGACATTGCAGTAAAATCACCACGAAAAAAATTTAGATATGAGAAAGCAAGGGCGTACGCAAGGGGGTTGGGGTTAAAACCCCCCTCTTGCGCTTGATATTTTACAAAACTCTATTACCTGCGCAAAGGATATTAATTGTTTTCGCATACTTTTTGCTTGTTAATTTGTCGACTGAATGAAAATTCCACGGAATATATTTGCATGCAAATTTCAAGGAACACCGTAAATGGGCCAAAAAGTAATAATTATGTTTTGGTGGGAATTCGGGCTGTCGTCTGCGTCCAGAAACCACCTCACCACTTTTGCAGACCCTCCATCCACTACGCATGTTTAAGAGTGTGTTCGGCGATAGTTCACTATATCCGAAACCATTGTCTTTATTTTGTCTGCTGAGGCTGATCAGCGCAAGCGCTGACCGCAATGGTTAGATTAGCAATTTCTGTAGCATGATAAAACTGTTACACGAGCTCAAAAGCCGCAGTTGTTAACATAGAAGCATTCAGGCATTTGATAATGTATCAGCAGTGAAAAAGGAAAACTAAACGTTTGCTGGACTTCCAGGCCCGTAACCAGCTTGGGACACCGGGGTGGGCGAAAAGTTTTCTGAGAGGGGAACAAATTTTTTAAACTACGTCCAATAGTTTCAAAATACGTCCAACACATTTTTCCTGGGGAGCGAAAATTTTTCTAGGGGAGGTTTCGCCCCCCCCCCCTGGTTACGGGCCTGTGGACTTTTATAATCACAAAAAACAAACTTTTTCTTGCGTACTTCATGCTCATTCTCAATTCTTGTGTAGTTTAGCAAAATTCGATCTTGCAAACCAGGGTCTGCTCCAGCCAGTCCAGCCGCACCCCTTTAATGCTCAACTGCTCGTATTTGACGAGACCTTAGCGCAGTCTGATTTTGCAGTTGTAAATTGCTCTGACGCAGTGATGACGATGAGTGTGTTTCACTCCCCTGTATTAACGCGCAGCCTGATATTTTTGCAGTTACGAACTGCTGTTTCGTAGCGTTGAGTTTGTTTTCTTCCGATATCCTAACTTGGAGCGCTGATAGTTTATATTCAGTGCAATGACACATAAAATAAAGGGAGTGGATGTAGAAAAATATGCATATTATGTCAACAAACTTCGCCAAAACGTTGGTTTGGAAACATGAAAATGACGTCAAATTGTGACGTCATAAACAGCGCACACCAAATGACCACCATATGACCCTGAACCACACCCCCCCATGAAAATTTTCTGCGTACGCCACTGTGAGAAAGAAACAATACGTAAACAACACATGCAATTTACTGTTTATGGGAAACTTGAGCTGCTTATTAGATATGATTTAAGATTTCCCAATTATATCAATAGAAAACCGGCTAATTTTCAAGAGATATTTTAGTGAAATGCCGAAAAATTGCTAGATTTTGAAATGGTTCACGGCCCTTTTGTAAGAACCTGGCGGCACACTGGTTGGAAAGCTCTGTGCCAGATGATTCTGTTTGATAAAGCAGCTGAATATTGACTGCGTAGATTGAGCTTCGTCGCAAATAATTGTGACAATTTTCGAAAATGTTTTTTTTTCTGTACATCACAAAACACTAGCGCTATACCGACATATAGAGACTCTCAGTTTATGTTAAGAGTTGCTTTATAACTACTGTATGCTACATCTTAGCCATGCAGTTTCTTGGATGTAAAATATTGCCACGTATACAACCGCAGTATTCTGAAATAAATGGGAGTTTTTGAAGAATTTATTAATATATTAGTTCAACTACAAGGATGAAGCGCTTCACTGGGGATTGAAAAAGAAGCTTGAAAGAAGCTTGTGGATCGTATAATCACTCCTTGCATTTCAGCCTACTTTGCACTCGTTACTTACAGCTGGTGATTGTTGAAGATAGCAGTGCGGACTACTATGGATTTCATTATTCTATGACAGAGGTGGCCGAGCCGCGGCTTGCGAACCGCATGCGGCCCTTACGTAATTACCAGAATTCCACTAAATAACATACATAACAACGAATGACTTGTAAAGTTCTGTCATTGTCTTGTTGGTGTGTGATATTTACAATAAATCTAGCTGAGCAAAGGTATGTATGTGTGTGAGTGAGGAAGAGATGGGGTGATGTTCATATGTTCCCATGTGTATGATGTGGCTCTTTGCGGTAGCACAGGAAGAAATGCGGCTCTTGGTTTCCTGACTGGTTGGCCACCCCTGTTCTATGCGGTTGCTTACGCTATATTTTTTCGTGCGACATGTGATCGGTTCAGGACATCTACGCGGAATTTACTTTCAATTTGGTCATGTTTGTTTTGTGCTGCTCGATGCTAAAATTTTGGTGTCACAGGCTCTTGCAAAAGTGAGGTTCGGTGCTGCGAAGCCTCGGAGACGAATACCTGCAAGTTTTGAGTGATCGAAACGCAAAAGTCGCAGATACTGTCGATACCGATATATAAGCCCGTACCTAACTTTTGCTGCAAATACGTTAGTGATTGATCGATTAATTATCTTTGTCTTTGTTGCAGTTCAGACGCACCGCTCGCCATTCAGAGGTACGTTACCCATGAATCTGGGTTAAACATAGTTAGCTTCTTCATATGTTCGTGCAATTCCGTTTTGGAATTTGACATGCGTCGTTCAGGAGAGTGTCAGAGATGCTGCCGAACTTTTTGATTGGGAATCGAGTAATTAGTCTTCACAAAGGCAACGCACTCGAATCTATCAGCAAATTTTTTAAAATAGGAAATCGATTTTATGTAACGCTACGCATCCTCAGTCCTCAAACCTTATGTCAATAGAATCTATTTGAATAAGATTGTTCAGTGAGATTCTCGTGTGTCGACCTGAAAGTCAACGCCAGGCTGCCAGGCTTCGCATTTCATACTAAACAAGATGAACATTTATGGCAAAAAAGGCAAAACCATGAAAGCGGTTGGTTCACTGATCTCAAAATTACAACTTTTTTTTATTGAACTGCGGTACTCACAGCTCTCTGTCTGAAAGTCACTTTTATTGATTTGCCTGCAGAAGTTGTACCGGAGAGGATTTGTTGAGGGCACACCAGACGACTTTTACGATTTTATTATAAAATGCTGATGACGGCTGATTTGCGGCTTTCTACGCCCACCCCGGTACTAATGTTGGCAGCAAGGCACCCACTTTTGTCAAAGAAAGGATACTGTGCTGCATTTACTCGCCAATGTCGTAGACTACAGTTATTAAACCAATTATAGAAACATATTGCATGACATCGCTGGTCGCACCTTTTGGTGCCTGTTTGTGATTGGCTGCATGGTTCTGATAGTGACGCAACAATCCGTAAAGTTCGGAGTTGAAAAGTGATGTCACGGGAGAACAAAACGATAAAAATTTACGAAAGAAGACCACTTGCAAAAACCAAAAGTATTTCTTCATCTTCAAGATTTAAGCAGCATTCACAGCGAGGGGCAATTTCCGGTTTTTTTTTCGTAAATTCCAGTATACGTGTCTTAATTACATGCAGTCGTATACCAAAACGCAACTGTTTTGTTAGACTTTTTTTGACGCCGAGAAAAAATGTTTGAAATTACTGTACATTTTCTTGCTTAACGGCACGAAGCGAAGTTTCAGGATTGCGCCAAATTTCTGTCAGTTTGGTATATCGTGACACACCGGACTTGCCGCTTGACAAATTTTGAAGACAACTGTTTCACTTTGCATCATTTCTCCAGCCCAGCCTACCAGATGGAACACAGTTGCGAACCAGGAAATACAGAAGTCACCATCGCCATCACCACGGTCAAGTGAAATGTGGAAAAGGCAGCGAATGTTCTAGCATGTCGTCAAGCGTTTCAGAATGCGCCATTTGCTTGGAGGAATTCTCCGACGGGCAGGTTGGTTAAACGGGTCCTGTTCCGGCGGCGATTTTAAGATGTTGAGCTTGATTAGCTTTTCACATTTGAATCCGATTTTTTTATTTCTTGCGTTCAACATATTGTTATTTGTTACGTGCGTCTGTTTTGCATTGGCATTAGTAAGAAGTTCTTGATGTTCAGATTCTGATATAAATTGAAACATGTTGATGAACAGCAGGTTGCTGACTCTGCTTTCCAGCAGTCGCAAGCACATCTGGAATATTGCGCATTTTAGAAATGCTTTTTTGAAAAAGCCAGTGGCGGTTTTTGACCCGGTATTCATACGTAGGAGCAGTTAATCAACTGGAGTGAAACACGGCTTAACTTATAAACCATTGTGCAGCTTCCGTCTTTCTCTGGGTTTTTGTATTTCAGTTCTAATTTGAAAGCTGCACACGTTGTGGTGCGTCGGCTAAGTCATTTTCCAAGTTTAAAATTTGTTCAATTAACAAAAAGATGGGGCCAAGCTTACTCTGAGTCGACGTTGAAACATCTACCAACTACACCTTAGGCATTATAAGCTCTTTGCGCTTGCCTGTAAATTCCTAATCGGTGTTTTCATGACCCTGCATAGTAAGTTGCGCGCTTCAACAAACTGCCAAGCGGCACCTTCGCTCCCAGTCGAAGTCCACCCGGGACATACCTTCGTCTCAGCTCGTGACCGTTTTACCCATGAGATCAATGACCGAGTAGTTGAGAAGGGACTTCGCGAACGCTTGGGAATGTCCTGAACCAGCAGCGTACCAAAGTGGAGCTCACCTAAAAGGTGGATTGTAATACTGGCAGGTCCTTGCCAATTTGATTTCTTTAAATTGTTGATAACGCGGGGTCGAGGCGTATTGCGCGTTGTTTAAAAAATTGTACATCGGCAATGTCCCTGGTTTCTGCAGTATGCAGAAACGCGCTGCCATTGCTACTGGCATTTATCCCATCTGTTTTGTGTACAATGCGCAGATACTACGCGAAACAAGGCTCCTCTTAGCCTTCCATCATCAACCCAGTTTCCAATTCAGTCGTTCTGATACTGAGCTGCTTATAAAACTCCGTCATCAGTGAATGTCAAGCAGCAGCGAAGTTGTTATTGGGATTTATTCTATTCCCACTCAGCCCCTTGTAGTAATGCAATGCGTTCAGCACTCTGTCGATTTTTCTGTCCCAATCAGGCCTATTTTCGAGTTTTAATGCACATATCTTACTTTTTTGTATGACTTGAGTTTACCACGCACGCACGCATGTTTGCTTTATGATTTTCATAAATTGACTGACTTCACTACGAGCAACCACAAACACGTACGCGAGGTTGATTTAACGCAAATACAAGGTGCGGAGCTAAATTGCAAAGCACTGATACAATGAGATAACCGGTGGATATATCACTGCTCGAGTTTTATGATCATCTTCTTCTGCCGTTTGTAGTTTCGGTGAAGTGGATTTTGGTCTCTCCAATTACGTACCTATTTTCACGCCTAGCCACCTCTTTTGTGGGTTTAAACATAAACTTAAACAAAACGTCGAAATTGGCGACTCCTACTAACCGCAATCTAATTCCGCGTTGTCTTGACAAATATTTTACAGGTCCTTCGAATTGTACCTTGTTCGCACGAGTTCCACAAGAAGTGCCTGGATCAGTGGCTTAAGGAAAGACTCAGTTGCCCGCTTTGCAATTACGATATACTGCGTAAGTGGCGTAGCGTGGAACCAGTGAATGAATACGTGTATTTGATGCATGGTTAAAACAAGAAAGCAGGCTTAGAATGCAAGCAAAATCCTTTTGTTAAATTACGCGAAGCATTATGGTAAATTACAGAAAGCTTCACACAAAATCACAAAGGTCAAAAGCAGCAATACTCCCGTTATGCCACTGCGTATGGTTTTAGGGCCTTCTGTTGTGCTTGGTAGGGTTTCTACATCACATTACTCTATTATCTTCACAATGTTATTGCAAAATCGAAAGCCCACGCTTCTCAGATTTAAAGTAGACCTACTGCATGATTTCCTTTTGTTTGCGAATGAAACAAACTCCGCAAAGCAGCTTCAATCTTCCGTCGTTGTTTCGCAGCGTAATAGAATCGACTGTAGTGACAATATTGTCATCAAAAGCACATTCTTTTCAAAATAAGATATCTCACTCGTGATTTGATTGCAAATGAACTGGGGGCTTGTGCGTTGCTTATAAGTTCAAGGGTACATCGTGATTACTGTAGCAATAATTGGGCAACTTGTCAAAACTCTTTGTTGACATGATAAAGCGATGTTTGGTCGTGTTTTTAGATTAAACGGTCAGAGCTTTTATTTATTTTTAGTGAAATACACTGCATTTTTTTACCTGAATCAAGCATCTGGATCAAATACGAGATGCCAAATTTACAGTCAGACGTTATTGTGCCCAGAGATATTTTCAGCTTGCGGTTGCAATTCATTACAGCCTTCTGAGCTGCAGTTAACCTCACGCTAGTCTCGTGGGTTTTCAGACTTTCCTTGATGCTAAGTAACTGCGTACGATCTTCGTTCATATCTTAGGACTACTCGGTAAACAGTCGTTCCCACATTAGATCAGACGAGGGAATACAAGGTGCCGTTTCATCTGTACCCTCCCCAAAGCGCATTGGATCTGTGACGACTCAGCGTTTCTCATGACTGCACGCTGTGCAGAAGTTACTATTGGGTTTTGAGAGCCTGATTAGCTGGTAGTTAGAAAAATTGTTGTGGATGTCAGTCAAACAGGTTGGTGGGCACTGGTCATTCATTCATTAAGTTAAAACTGGTCATTCATCAAATTAAAACATGTATGAAGCCCGCGAATTTTCATCGTGAAGCCTTATCGGTTGTGTCGATTCGACCCCCCTAAGTTTGTCAATGGCACCTCAAGTTTGATATAGAGAGTAATCGCTAAGAATTACATTCTACTATCTGACATAAAGGAATGTCGGTATTAGAATATCGATATCTGGGAAGAGTCGTGCATCGGCATCGGTATTGTTATTAGTGCCGTGCATCACCAGTAAACATTTCTTTCTGTTGTTATCCAACTGGTCTTAAACTGCTATTTGTTGCAAATGCTCTGCGAAATTCAGTCCATGTAGGGCACATGGTTCTTCTCGGCCAGAAACTAATGAAGAATTACGCAATTGGGTAAAAATATGACGTTTCGCTGAAGAAAGTTACTTTTGGAACGTTAAGCTTCAATGCTGTATATCGCAGGATACGCTTAATCGGTAAATCCGCAAAACATATTCAATAAAACTGCAGAGATGCGTAGTGGAAATCTGTATCTGCTTAGATTTACATGCATTCGACAAATCGTCCGATGTGTAAGTCAGTTTTTCAAAAACGATTGAATGTTGGTCACAAACGCAGCCTCACAGTTGATGCTGAAAAAATGTATCAGTTCAGTTTAGTCTTCGCCCAACATATCACTTTGTGACAAGCTGTCTCTGCGTCGATGTTAAATTATAATATCAGTTCAGTTGCATTTTCAATTTCGTCATCCTGAGCGATTGACCCTTCTAGTATGTCGTGTCAGATGTCTTGTACGCAGGGCTCACGAGAGGGGATACATGTACAATGTACCTGGGCCCGATGCTATACAAACAAGCTACACAAGCTTCGACAAGGGTGTGAGAAGCTAGGGGGACCGGTATCAATCTTCGTACCCCCAGGCAAAAATTTTCTTCGAGTCCCTACTTGCACACAATGGTTTTCCCAGTCTGTATCCGATTTTCTTGACTTAATCTAGTTTCTAGTCCAGTTTCTTCTCGTGTACTCATTTTTTTCTACATCTTTGGTTACTTTCGACTTTACATTCAGAATGTTTTACTGAATTGCGGAAATCGTGCTTGTATCTGAACAAAAAAGGTCAAGTTGTTTCTCTTTGCTGTTCGAATTCGTTTCTGTTCTCATGGCAAGCTCTCGTGCACCAGGGTAACTCGCATTCCAACTGATATTCCAACCCAAGGACATGCTCGTCTCCCGCTCTGTGCTTGTTATTTGCGGTTTTACACCTTCTCCCAGCAACAGCGACCAGAGACCGCCGCTACGACGCCATTCTGCAACCGCTGCCTTGCAATCTGAAGGCCACACAGCCGTCGTGGCACAAGAGTATTTACCACATCAAAAATGCAGAGGAGCATTTTGCCCATTCAGTTTCTTCTTTTACTTCTTTGCGTTCGAACCAATTGTTTGCATGTTGGTCAATTCCAACGGCTTACATATAGAATAACATATCAAGACCCATGATTTATTTTGTATCCTGCTGCATTATGTATGTTAACCTGTGCTGACACATCCACATTTCCTCGGAGCAGTTTATTCGCTTCATCCATGCTTACCGTCGGAATTAGTTATCCATTATATAAAATTTGTGAAGTTGTGTTTTTGAATGTTTGACCACCGGCTTGTCGAAATATTGTTGGTGTTTGTCAACAGCCCCGACTTACGTACATGCGTTAGTATGTTAGCCTCGCGGCAAAACCAGCTATGCTCGTCTCGCAAGTGTTGACCATGAAAGGAGTGGTCGGCTGGCGGCGAGACCGGCGCCAGCGAAGTCGGGTGCCAGCAGGCCAACGTCATCTCCTGTCGCGAAGCAATTCGGTCGATCCTGTTTTCGCAGGAAGGGATTGCGTCTATCTACGGCTTGCTTTGTTGTTTGCGGGCTGGGTTCGGCCAGGCTCTTCGCCACGTTGCCGTTTGCCATCGATCTGTGCCCTTGCGCAGTCGTCGGTGCGCGCGTTGTGAAGTGCGCAGCCTGACCTGGCCGTGTCTTATCTTGACCAAGCGGGTTGATGCGGATTAGCCCGATGGCGACGTCTGTAAAACCCGCCCGAGCGCATCCACGCAATGCTTGGTGTTAACCTACTTTCCGCTTACGATCAAACCTCGCGCCTTACACAACTAATGCAAGCACAGTGCATTGCTTTCTTCCCATACACGAATAGTTTTACTGCTGGCGAATCAAAATGGGATTTGCTTCGTGTTCTGGTGTCGAGGATAAGTTTTCCTGTACTAATTGTAGCTTCACAGGTGGTTCGCGTGAAATAACCAATGCAATATCTGCAAATGACAAGCAGTTTGCGTGCTATCACTATTTTTGGTGAGACGTTGTCAGGAAATCAGAAGACAAAATAGAAAATCACAGCAGTGACCACACATCAAGCGAATCAGTCGCAATTTATTTTCACCAGGAAACTAGTTTCGTGTTAAACACATCTTCAGTCCTAAGCGAAAGTTGACAATGAAACAGTTTCGGTTAACTCCTAGCCTGTGTATTGTAAAAACAGTTAAAACCCTTGCAGAATATTTAGTCTTGAAACTAGTTGTAGCAAGTGTTACGGCTGCACAGAACACCAATTTTGACTCAAAGCTTTAAACTCCGGGTTAAACGGCGTGAATAGGGGAGCAAGTGTGTTCTGTAGTGGTTTTGCATTTCCGAAAGTCATTTAAAACCTTGTAAGGTGCGAATGAAGCAAACAAGTAAAAATATTAACAGTCTTTTCAAATAAGATCTTTTACTATTTCTTTATCTCAGACAGAGGAACTCATTTCACATATCAACACTTCTCGGCACTTGCTATTTACTACGTTCTTGAAATATGTTCTTGAAAATTTAGAGGTGCTTACTCATTTCAACCTTGAGATACCATCTGCTAGCATGTCATGTAACATTTATTTCCAGCAGCGTTGAAACGGAAACGCAGTGAAAGAGAAAATCAGCCGTACGCTTTGCTGAAATGTCAATACAACCCGGCGGCCGGTGTAAAAACAACATAATTTGTAATCGACTGCTTCTAACGATCGATGCAACCAACCTCTGTGCCTTCATTTTGTTTTATCGGCTCTCGAGAGGCAGCTTCCCTGCTGCAAACAAAAAATTATGCAACAGATACATTTTCGCAGAGCCTCAGCCACTAACCATAACTGGTTGATGTCAGTCACTGGCATTATTAAGGAAAAACTCACGAATTAAAGCGCCTCGTAGGGACTCCCACACAGTGTGTCTTTGCAGAATGACAAGCGCTGTGCATTCGATCTGTGTTGACGAGCAAACCCACTCACTTAATCGCTGTCCACTTAGCCGCACCTTTCACTTCTGGCGTGAGCAAAGCTGCACTTGCCTTTGTCGTGACGCTTCTGTTGTTTAACTCATTGATGTCTGTTCGAGTACCAGGTGTCACCACGCGCATTGTACAGGCCAACGCCTTCCCATCTGTATACTTCTTCAGCGGTTTTGTTATGTGCACTTGAGCAAGCGACGCTGCGGTAGCTGTCTGGAACAAACTGTGTCAATTGCGATCGCTCTACAAATTGCTGCAGGTGTGGGCGTGGTCAAAACCAAAAGGGGCCGTGCCAACACTTTCTAAACATCGGAAACAGTGCCTTCACTCGTTGTTTAAACTCTATTGCTTTCGGCTAAGTGCACCACCAAGCCAGGGTCAATTAGTGACTTCAAAACATGTTCACTTTCACTTTACACGTCATTTCACTTTTTTGCAGGCAGCGCCCCTTACGTTTGTCCATCGGTCCAGAGGGAAGACTCGCTTTCGTCGTCGGGCGCCTCAACGCCCGAAGCGCACCAACTCGAAGTTTGTTCCACGCTATCGATGACAGCGTTCCCGGCTCCGATTTACGGCCGATACCGTGCGTGCACAGCGGACAACGCCGACATACGTCTTGCCGGAACGCATTTCGCGTACGCCGACCTTTACTGCGAAT
>Ga0210059_1002544_pt1 | contig 28638 bp, 11 predicted proteins | sample Ectturendosymbi2_FD_188042 | JGI IMG/M metagenome (GOLD analysis project Ga0210059, IMG submission 188042) | Ecteinascidia turbinata endosymbiont from Florida, USA - Sample 2 (SPAdes) (version 2) | ecosystem: Host-associated > Tunicates > Ascidians > Unclassified | place: Key West, Florida...
AGCATGGAAAAGCGTAAACCAAACGAACATGACAGCGTTTTTCCATGCTGCTCGACCGACAGCGTATTTTGTCTGGAACTGTGTTTTTGTCGGCTGCGTCGCTTGGATGGCAAAGCGTGTAAAACTGCTGTAGCAAAGAGATACGAAGCGAGACGGCGGAATTGAGCGGCGCAAACGCAAGTAATGACAAGCGAAACATCACGTAGGCCACCACAATTTCACAAATGCAGATGTTTCGTGATAACGCCAATGATAATCTCTGTTCGTTTTTCTATCACTGGACAAGCAAGCTCTGTCGCATCGTGCAGTAGGACGCTTGTGCTTCTTTCATACAATGCTGTTGAGCAAGATTTCATGGTAAGATAACTTTAAAGAATTTGATCATCAACTCTTGCATTATCACCAATCAAGAATGAAATTATTTCATTTAAATGACGAACGCAGAAGGAAAGTAACTCAACTATGACCGGAGCACCTCTCCTTTGCCATTGGTTATTGTCCATCAAGACGCCTGGATTAATTTCCTGTCAATTTCATGCGACACACGACTTCAATGACTCAGATTCACACACGGTGGTACTTTGTTCACGTGATGTATCAGTAGCAGCAAGAAGGGTAGTAGAGTACTACCGGAAAGAAGATGTGACCCAGTCAACGCTGTTGAAGATTTTTTGCTTGAAATTTTACTAAAAACTAACTACGAACAATCCAGTACTTTGGTGACACATGAAGAAAGTCAGGGCGTGATGTTCCCCTTACAAAAACAGGCGAAGGGACCAGTGGCGTAGCCAGCCCAAAAATTTTGGAGAAACAAAATGTTTGACTTTAGGGGAGCAACAGTATTTTTTGTTTGGGTCGCCGCATTTCAAAGCACAAAATGACTAGATATGTGAAAATTTTTGGGGGTCACGCCCCCTGGGCCCCTGGCTACGCCTATGGATGGGACACGGTTTTTTCCACCTTCCAGTTACTACACCACGCCTTTCAACTCGGCTATTGGATTTGCCTTTGCGAAAAATAAAGTTTCGCTGCTGCACGCGCAAGATGAAGATCCCCCATTTTCTTTCCTGGTTCGTCATGCATAACAAATTTTGCGACCGGTCCTGTTATGCATGAAGTGCATTTTATCAACTGATGAAGCTTTGAGTTGTGAACATGCACGACGTTTAAAATCGGCATTCGCCACAACTTCCGACTGACATTTTACAAATAAATCTAAACGTTGTCGATAACTTGTGCGTGTTTTTAATTCTAGTTTAAAAATCATTCCTTCAGTTGATCGGACACGGAAACCGAAACGCAGGTGGTAGTTATACAAATTTACACTCAAGGGTTTGGTCAGGATTTACTTCCTTACTTTTAGGCGATTATGACTCTTACTTTACTATCAATAAAATTTCTGTGTGAAGCTATATACAGGGTGTCCCTGAAGTCGCGCACCATATAAAAATTTGTTTTTTGTTTCAAGTTGCGAACCATCTCATAATTTGCTTTTTTATGTTACAGATTTAATTGTATATAGGTGAAAAACTATGAAAAAAATGATTGTGATCAATAAAATTGTTATTTATATGTATTTTCATAAAAATCTGCATGGTGCGCGGCTTCTGGGACACCTTGTTTCACATCCACTACTGCGTTGATGTTTAATTGTCAGAAAATGCAGTTCACGAAGAAAACCACCGCTGCTCTTGCTTTCGCTATAAAAAGCAAACATTTGACAGAAGCTATGTGGAACAAGTTGTTTTCTGCAGGCTCTCATTACGAAAGTTGTCCAGCTTCCTACAATCGCCTTTGGTGTATTCCTTTTCGATTGGAATATGACCTGTAGCAACCGACAGTCCTTTCCAACGTTAAAGCGCAACGTTTTCAGGCGTTTGAGAAACCTGTTCAATGCAATACATCAAGCCCGCAACCACTGGGGTGGCAAGCGAACAGTTCCCCGCTGAAATTTTCAAAAACATGTTTAGTTGTTAGGTACAACCAGGGCTTCTCAAACTATGGGCCGCGACCCAAAATGGGGCTGCAAAATGTAAATTTGGAGTCGCGAAACAAATTGGCTTGACATATCAGAAAAAAATTCTGTAGACTTTAGAAGAAAGTTTTGTTAATTTGTTATTCGCTTTACTTTTTCCATTGCGAGGTTCTTTTATTATTTTATGGTTTTTTTCTTGGATTGTGTGCATTTCTATGATGTGATCACAGGCAAAAATGCCACTTGAGATTTCTAACGGTACGTTTACAATTATCAGTAACTGTAGGCTATCCATCAGTGGGGTAGCATAGAAAATCCTTTTTTGAAGTGGGGCCGCAGAACAAAAAAGCTTGAGAAGCCCTGGGTACAACAACAAGTTACACTCATTTCCCCCTTCAAAAATATCAGCTGGTTGCGGTGCTTATGCAACACATCCCTGGATGTTGCCAAGCGATGAAACCCTTTTGTGTAAAAACAGCAGACGCAGTGAAAAATGTGAGTTGTTTTACGCAACTGCCACCCAGCATCTCTGTTTGTGAATTTGGTTGTGGAAGTGACTCGCAGATGATAAGACTCACCTTTTGTCAGACTGAGCACAAGCTCAACCACAAGGCTGCCTGAGTCCAAACATTGTTTATTTTTAAAATTTGCTTTTAATGCAAGGCATTCAAACGTCATTCACCGCTCCCAAGTAATCTTTTCCGATCCAATATGATTTGGTTTATCGTCGCAAAGGCGAAGATAATTGGAAGGCGCCGAATCTTGCAACTTTCTAATAAGCTTAGTCTTTGACGCTTTGCCACGTCATTGACTAAATGAGTCGTGTGACTACCACGTGACACGCATAGTGGATTACAGATAAAAAATACTCTGCTTTCCTAGTAGTGCAGCGAAGTTGCATCAGCTGAACTACACGTAGTGGTTGAATATATTCCATCAAATAAATAATTTTTCACTTTGTCGCAGCTGTTACTGCTCTTTTGTTGACAAAAATGTATTTAAATTGGAATTTTGCAAATACATAGTGGTTTTGTGAGATGTTTCTGAGAATAAACGTCATGATAGGCAATGCATTTTGATGTTTAGCTGAAATATACACAATCACTTGGCTTAGGCATCAATGTAATTAACGAGAACAAGTTGATTAATGAAAACGGATACTTTGAAAATGTTTCCATCAATTTTTGCAAACGGTATGTCGTAGAAATAGTTTCTCAGGTTTCTAAATCAGTTCCAGCAAAATATCTGCAGAACATAACTTAAACAGCTTGAACAGGCCGTAGTTTGTCACAGCGCAGCAATTGCGGCAGACAGACTTCCTTGAAGCGCTATGTCTAAGGGCCGACGAAATACTGGCAGATCGTAAAAAGTGGGAGCTCTACCAGTCAACCCGATTTTCATCTTTAGCACTCTAATAAATAGATTTATAATGATTCCAGTTACTGGGTTCTGACGTTTCCATCCATATGGCAAGTGGGAGTGCATCAAAAAGCTCAGATCCCACCTTACAGACAGAAAGGTTGTCAAGCTGGTATTAATAGTCAGATTAATTCTAAGGAAATTTGCAACGACACAGCGAAACCCTCACTCCATTCTCATCCAGTTAAACGATTTTATCTCATATCTCATAAAATCCGTTTTCTTTTACTCGAGATTGTTTTAGGCACCTGGCTATCAAGGCTATCCCCTCTGATTTATCCCCCCCTGATTATCCCCCCTGATTATTAAGATTGCTGCTGATGGACGAATGTTCGAACCGAACCGCACAGTTGCGGAAAATCCTTCGGTCTCTTTTGTAGAGTTTTATCCAAAGTAGCAAAACATCAGAACACAAAATCTATTTTTGCAACGAGCCAATTTTGTTTGAATTTAAAAGTTGTTGAAAATGCTTTTTCTGTCTGAACTCAAGATGATTTTTATGTCCTTGGCAATCAGAAAATGAAAAACAAAAACTGTAGCAGAAACTCTTCCTAAACTGCTTCGTTTTCATTCCCATATATTGAAAATACTTGAGAAATCGCATGCATTTGCCTTATGTCTAACTCCAAAGACCACTTCAAGTATATCAACAAGTTATTTTTAAATGCTGCATGTAGCCTAGTTAAGGAGATATAAAAAGAAAGATGCCATTTGTGAAGGTTTATTGTCGATTTCGGAAATCATAGACAAATTTCAAAACCGTAAGCCATACAACGGGCGATGGTAGGCAAGCAAAGGAATGAAAATCTCCAGCCGGGCCTGTTCAAGCCGAGATGCTATGCAGCATGTGGCACATGCCAGATATCTAGCAAATGGCACATCGCAGGTTATGCGCAAAGTCCGACTGCTCGTGCAATGATTGCTTTTGCGTGTGGTAAAGTGCAAGGCCGATTTTGGTACCACGAGCTGCTTTTTTCTTCGAAGCTAGAAGATTAGAACTGTGTTCAGCATCATCCTGCTCTTTTTATGGAAAAACTGACCGAAGGAATTCATCGACACGTCCGACTTGTTCAGTATCGCAACGAAAGTGCAATTATAGGCTTCCTCATAAAGAAAACGACACAGTCTGCCAAGAGAATTTCAAACATCAGGATAAACTAGACTTTTAATCCCTTTGGCTGCCTGAAGTACGGGAATCGCACGTCAGTGACAAATTTTTGAAGGGCTGTTTCCCGTTCATACTCATGGAAACGTAAAAATATTCAAATTTTGCACATTTTCGTGTTTACTCTGATGTATTACGAGTATTTACGCAAATATTTGTAACCCTCTCGTTGATATTTTGTACGAACTCCCGAACGCAGGACACCCGGCCATTAAAAGTATTGAACTGGATGTAAAAGTTTAGCAACAGCTGACGACGTATGTAAATTGTGTTTGGAGCCATTAGTGCTATTTTGTCTGAGGCCTTATCTCTGTTAATGAATGGCTTTGCAATCAACGTCGATATTAAAATACTTTTCATAAAATCAACGTAAGGCTACTTCACAAAAGGCCATTGATCGTAGGTGTTGGTTGCATCTGAAGAAAGCTTGATCGTGTTTTTGCAAATGTCTGCACACCTGCATTTTTCCCACCGGGATTGACTCGTTCGGGACTAGCTGCATGCCGGAAATTGCGTCATGTTGAAAGGCAGTAAATGAACGAGCCTTACATTTTCATCTCAGCTAAGTTTTGCAACCCATGACTAACATCGAATTCGAATTTCTGAATCCGAAGGCTTAGTCAGGGCGGTACCTGTGGTTAACGTGAAAACGTCTTATCACAACCAAGTTTTTAGGGAGTCAAATGCATTCTTGGTTATTTATGACTTTTTGTGGACAGCAGATAACACCTTATTCGTGAGAATTTCTTCAATATTTTTTTAAATACCTTCATTAAAAAGTTACCATCTCATATACTAGTAATAGGCTTGCAAAATCTTTGAAGGTACTGTGCTCCAGTTTAGATTCATTAAAGCAGACATTGATCAGGTGAAAAGTTCACAGGTTATGGCACTAATTGTGAAAAAACAAAGCACCGGGGCACTCATCATACCATCTCGATTAAATGTTTAACAACCCTCCAAGATTCCATCAGCAGAGTCAATGGTGCCAAAATTAGTTGTTATCATACTTACCACCAATTATATTCCCACATTTAACCTCAGTAAATGCCGAGAAACTCTTGCTTTTCAGCAAAATATCCTTAAATTAAAAGTTGCGGTCAAAATATATGAGTCAAATGTTTGCGCAGACTTTAGTAACAATTTCTACCATGCCCATTTTAACTGTACCAGACGTCTTCGCGTAGGCCTGTTTACCGACATTGCACAATCAGCTGCTCCGTAAACCTGCAACGCCAACACTGGCAGTTGCCAAGGGAAGCGCGGGCCGCCGACAGGTTGCGAACTTTTAGGGCAAAATCTTGAGAAGCTGTTGGGCTGGGGCGATAATGGCGCAGATTTTTTCAGTCGTTTCAAACCCTGACCAAAACTTTCCGCGACAGAAACAGCTTTTAACGGAGATTAATTTTTTCAATGACATGTTAGACTGCAATTGTCATTTGCAAGTCCCGCTTTTCTCCGAAGCTCTGATCCGCCAGATTAATCATTCGCTGGTCAGGGTGTCGTTGTCAGCGGTTTGCGGGCTTGTTTTACGCTTTTTAATTGCCAGGCTGTGCCGGTTAAAGCATCCATTATCCGCCTATAGCTGCCCGACTACACGAACCATGCTGGAGACGGTATAGGTACACGACACAGGAGGAGCCGTCGCGTGCGAGCACCGCGCTTGTGCAGGAACGCTTTCGTAACCCTGTGCTGCCGCCGGGCACTGTTAGACATATCCAGAAAAATCCAAAAAAAAATTTAATTGGGAAAGCTGAGTTAGACAAGGTACGCAGGAAGACACGACGAGCCGCAGAAAAACCGCAGCATGTTGCAAGGCGTGGGAGGATCTGACAGCTCGTTGCTGTGACCTTTCTCAACGACGCTTGCGGTCGCAACCTCCTGCGCAAACTATTTTTTTTCCAACTTTGGTTGCATAATTTTCTGCCACACCTTTGTGGCTTAAATGTATCGTACACGCGCTAATGAACGTATTAAACGATCTTCCTTTTGACACAATCTTTCGCAATGTGCTGCACTGAAGATCGGTTGTCACAGTTGCGTGCATACCTGGTTGCTGGACAATCACTAGCTCATGCAGGTGAATGCCTGGCGCGATGGTCCAAGCAACTGACCTCCCAAAAAACAAAGAACACTAAAACATTTTGCATGGTTCACCATACCATTTAGAGACTTTAATATGAGCAATATAAGCAAGGCATTGTCGTTCCAGAACAATTACAATTATTCAGGTGACAGTTGCCATGACGTCAACTTTCGAACGAAGAGTGCAGTGAAGACCATTACCAGTCCACTTTGTTTAGCGTTTGTCGTTATTCGCGTTTATCCTGTTCGTTGTTTTGAAAGTGGTTCTTGTTCGGTTTTGGTCACGAATAACCACCGTGCGTAAAAGCAATGTTTCGCTTTGCACGTCTTCAAACAAACCTAAAGAAAATGTCCTTGGTAAAATTAGGCGTGCTGCTTTGCTTATGGCCAGACCCGGTTGAAAGAATGATAAATTAGAAATTTATTAAAGGACTAATCACTAAACGACTTTTGTTTGCACATGACTGGCTGATAAAACCTCCTTCAAACAATCTAATTAGCGTTGAAAATGCTATTTCATGACGAAAAAGAAATATTTTGACTTTCTCGACTGGGGTAATTCTCGTGGTGTTTCCACGTCCTGTCTCAACAGAAGATATTGTCCGTAAACGTAAGGAACCACGTCGTTTACAAGCTCTCTTTTCACGCGCACTTTTTCAATTGGCCAACTTGTAAATCGGTTGACTTTAAGCCATCAGTAATACCTACACACGTTTTTACAAATATTATGTACATTTCTGTTGTTTTTTCTTAGTTTCTGCATTTGCTTCTCGGTGGCAATGGTGTGATTTCAGTGCATGTCCTTGAATAGCAAACTCATGTTTGCGATCCAGCCGTTATACGAAAACGAACGAAGTGAAAAAGCGTTAGTGCATTATAAGCAAAATATGAATGCAAGTTGAAAAACTTCGGCGCAATGATAAGCTCGGGAAGCGAAGATGGGGCAAAGAGCAGCTGTAGCTTTTCCAATTATTTTACTTTCGGGCAAAAACCATTTCAAACACGATAAAAATTTTTTATCGAAGTTGTCATCTCATCATTTTGTCAACTTAATTCTGTTCTGGTATTGCTGGGGTGAAATTTGCATTACATGTGTTTTGTTATTAGTTAAAAATGTTCAATTTCACAAGTTTTGAAAAATTTACTTTGAGAGATGAATATAATTTTTCGGATAAAACACCGTGGTCACCCCAGATTGTTTGGCCCTACGCTTGTGGGCCCAATACCCCTTACTATGTTAACATCTAGTTGCATCGTGTTCAATTTTACGGAGTACAGAATAAGAAGAAGTCATTCTTCAGCCATCGATTAAACCGACTGTTTATCTTGAAATTTTAGTAACTAATCTGCTCTATTGTAGCCAACTCTTCTTTCATCTGTAGTTTGTTGTGCAATTGCTGAGTAATGAACGTGAAACAACTGAACTTTGCACATCGCCGGAACAGCTCATGATTCCCAATAAGTTCACACCACAGCAACCTAAGACATGCCAGACGTCATTTGTGGAAACCCAGAGCACAAACGCAATGGCTATTTAGAATTTCATTGGAGTTTGGTTATCAGAGTCAAATACTATCAGTCCACGGGTTTTCCGAGTTAGCAAAACAGTATTAGGCGATGTTCACTTAGTTTCCACAAGCGATCTGTCAAAGCACTGAAAATACGTCAAGGTGACCGAGCAGGAGCAGGCTTTGCACAGCTGCTTCTCATGAGAAATTGAAGGTTCGATGATGCAACTCATTGATGCGGTGATGTGTCTACAACAGTTTCAACAACCGAAGCACAAGACCTTTCCACGCTCGGCCTGGCGTGGCGGAATACTATTTGTTAACACTGGATAGGTCGCGATGTGTGAAAGGTCGCAACGACAACCTGCCAAATTAATAGGTCGCCTTACGATTTGGGTGGCACGGACATCTCGCGACCCAGATGTTTAGTAGTTTGAAATTGCCCTGTCAGGGCAACATGTTTTCTGATCGTTTTTATTGGGCGGCAACCATATGCCACGCTCTGACGATTAACGTCTAATTACACATCAACAAAGCTTCAAAAAGTAAAGTCGCGAAGGTCAATGGCTGGGAATTGCAAAATGACCAACCGGTTTCATCATTTAATTAACGTAGCTAAGCCTTTAAACATGTAGACATTTTGCTTATCTGTACTAGTTTGCTGAAATCGAAATAACCTTATTGCTTCCTGGCTTTAAGGTCACTAAGTCTACATTTACAGCACAAACGGCAAGTGCCAGTCCTGCTTTTCCCACTAAGTTCGTTGCAAGGATGTCCGATTCTGAAAAGTTTGCAAAAATAAGGGTAGATAATTTTATGTTAAGTGCAATATTCCCGATTTCAAACAATGTAATTTTTCTCGTGCTACATAAGAAGCCAAACAAAAGTATGGCGGTGTCACGTCGTCGATACTGAAGCAAGAAGCGAAATGACTCGATCAGATGTACGCCATTCCGTTAGGGTGACTTCAACTCACTCTGCTATAAAGACAGTACAATGACAATTGTTATCGTGTTCCCAACAAAAAATATCTATATTTCAAGTTGCAGTGCCTTTCAAGTGCTGCGCGTTTTATCAGTTACGCCACTTGGTTTTTGAGAGCTCTGCACGAAACCTTCCATACATAGGCGTAGCCACGGGACCCAGGGGGCCATGGTCTGCCCCAAATTTTTAGCATACTCAGTCATTTTGTGTTTTGAGAAGCGGTGTTCCAAACATAATACTGTTGCTCACCTAAAGTCAAACATTTTGCTCACCCATAAAATTTTGAGGTCGCTATACGCTACTGCTTCCATACATTTTAATATGGTGCAGTCAAAAACGGGCGAAGTAGCGAGATTCAGTTTGACAGTGTTTTGTCGTTGCCAGCTAAAGGCAAGCTTTTCCATTTTCTACCTTCGCTGAATACTGTTGCTTTGAGAACAAAACAAGTGCCCAAGTTGTCGTCAGTAGGATGTTGTTATTCTTATGATTGATTGGGATGAACCTGGAAGGTTGAATTTGAAATTATATTTATCGCTTCTTGGGTAGCTAATAGGATCAGTAAGAAGGTTTTTTTAGCATACGAACTCATCTCCGTTGCGTGACATGGAAAAGTCTGCAATGGTTACAGCACAAAACGTTCATTGCTCGTGTGAACTTCCAGTTGCTTGATTCACGCCCCAACAATTGTTGCCGCTTTTGTTCTTGTTCCAAATTTAAGCCGCAACATTTTAATTAAACGCTTTTCTTCAAACAATTGGGAAGCAATCGATGATTGATCGCGTCAGAGTTGACAGTTCGCGCGACTGTGACGTGACAAGCACACGTTTGTTTTACGCACGCGTCGGGCCATTGCCACGTGCGAGAAAAGCGCGCACCAGGACGAGACTTTCAGTCCATGGACACGAAACCGCAGTAAATTGGCGTCAATTGCTGGCAGTCTTTTGAAATGTGACTTGGCTCTACCGATTTTCTTTCAGTTCGTGGTAAATTAACAGAAATCAAGGCGAGCAGGTGCAACCACGAAGCACTTGAAAGAAACCGTGCAGATCTGTGCTTAATCTTCGCTCGCCCTGCGAAATTATCGTCGTTCACCGCCGTTAGAGCTGTCGAAGTAACTAGTTTTACCAGTAATAATTAATCAAGGCCTAATTTGGAATTAGTTGCAGGCAAATGCAATTGACCTGCATAATGATGGCATAAGGTGCCTTGATATCATTTCTACAAAACACCACTGCGGTGTTAAGGTACCCATGTATCCTTAAGTATTGATAAAAGTGCCGAAAACCGCTGTAATAGCGTCGAGCAAACTTGATTGTTCAACAACGCCATGATCTATTTTAATACGATTGAAGGATTTTTAAAAGAGAGCGTGGTGTAACTATCAAGTGTGAGAGCTTTGAAAAGTTATTAACAAAAGTAATTTGTGTTTTTTCACTATTTTCAATGTTTTTTGTTATGAGATTTACTTTGCCATTATAAGATAAATCACAGAGAAGCCTTTCGAACCGGTAAGCGCTTGGTGTGTGGTGTGAAGCACTCTTTGAAATGCTGAAGAACAGTGCATTATAAGCTAGTTAGGCAGCTGCCTATAATCTCAGCCCGAGAATCAAAACTTAGCTTTTGTTCACACTCAGTAGTTAAAAGTTAGCAGGCATCGAGATGCGTCTGTGACGAAAGGCAAACTTCACGACATGATGACCGGAAAAAGCCAAAACGTTTGTTAAACCGTGGCCAGCACAGACACAATAGCTCGTGTGGAAAAGTGTCAATTGCCCGACACGCAATGCGTCAGTTTCGTCCCACACTCCCGACAAAGGCAGCGTATGCAGGTTTCGGCTTGTGGTCCCAGCATAAAGTAAATGTGGTGTCCATGTGTCATGTAGCAATGAACAGTGTGCACTGACTATGCTATGCTCTTTCCTTGACTGCTGACGACTTGTATTCTTAGGCCCTACAACTTGCAATTATCGATTTCTCTGGTACTCCGTAAATTAAAGATCACTTGGTAACTTTCCTTTAATCGAACAGACTCCAGGAAATTATTAAAACTGTTCTTGATATTAAAGTGCTGACATTTATACGAACAATGAAGAAGAAATCATTTGTGATGATAAAAACAAAAATATGTAATTCAGTCTTTGGATGTTTTTTATAGGCCAGTCTTTTAAATCTGAAAATTTTCATATAGCCTTGTTGCATTTTCACCATTGCTTAAAAGCGTTATTTGCTGTATGACATGCAGAAAACAGTTTGCCAGAAACTGTACTGAGATGTTACGCATGCGCGGCAAAGTGCACTTTGATGAAATCCATACGTTCGCAAACATTTCACGTTGCTATGAGCAGTCGATATCTTGGCGCAGCCGCAAGTACCTGCGACCGCAAACGTGGCGTTTTGGCATTTTTAACGCCTCCCAGTAAACAACACATATGTGACAATAATCCGTTCTATATTAGTGCGTCACGATAATTGCGATTCCTCGCTGTTGAGATTCTTTTTGAGTTCATCGGTTTTACTTGCAGACAATCCCCTACGTCACTGGATGGACCTGCAGGCGTTCAGTAATTGCGTTTGATGGAAGCTCGTCAGCAAAATATTTGTTTCAAACCACCACTGACCACAGTCTCGATGAGACGAGACGCCATTCTTTCGTAACCACCTATCGAGAGTTCGTTGGAAAAACAAGCAGGATCGCCTCAGAATCGAAATACGATGCGATATGTTTCGCATTTCAGAAGTGTGCATGCAGTAACGAGCAACCAAGAAATCTGAACTTGAAACAACAAGGCTTATAAAACTTTCACGAAATGTAGCCAAACTCACACAAAATATATAACCAAGTTGTTATGTCGAAACAAAGTGAAAGCTTTGTACAGTTTTGCATACAAATATACTGGCATGTTAGATCAAGACATGCATGAATATACGTGCAGGCCCAAGTACCAGGTTCGTGGCAATTAACATAGTTTCACAATCATTATCAGGGAACTAAACCTTTCCCGTATATAGAGTTTCCTAGCCGCTTGTTAAACAACATAAATAACATCGTCCTCCCAAACGTGAAAGCGTTGCTATGGCTTGTTTTCGGGACTATTTCAAACCAGACCCGTAGCCACGGGGGGGCATTCGGGGGCAGTAGCCCCCCAAATTATTTTTGTGCACCACCAAATTTTCTTGTTCCCAGAAAAATTTGTTTCAAAAATATGATAAAAACAAAAATCGTGCCCCCTTTAAAAATCTATTTTGCCCCTCCAAACATCAAAACCTGACTCCGGGCCTGGTTTGCACCAGGCCCATAACCAGCTTGGAACACCAGGTGGGGCGAAGTGTTTTCTGATGGGGGCCCAAATTTTTTAAACTATGTCCAATATTTTTAAACTATGTTCAACACATTTTTCCAGGGGGGAGAAGCATTTTGCAAGGGCTTCGTACCCCTGTTTACGGGCCTGGTTCAAAACAATTTTGCAACAGCCAAGCCAAAGTAACGTTGAATAACGTAAAAATGAAAACAACCGCGTAGAAACTCAGGTTAAGGAATCGTGTTGCAGTGACTGATGACACCTCCAAACTGCAACTGCTTCAATGCAACCCGAGGGAAGATTTTGCGTTTGTTTATTGTAACAGCTCGAAGCTTGGTTGGTTTTAACCAGTACAAACGTCTTGATCTAAAACTAAAAGAAGTTTCTTGGTTAGAAGCTATCTGTTGTGCGCATACCCAGAAAACCGTCTCTATGACGTGTTGTCCACAGCAAGAAGTTCTCAGCTGTGTTGTTTATCATTAAAGTTTAGACGAAGCGGAAGGAAAAACTGTGCCTGGTCTGTGGTGTGCGGATGAGGAGGAAATGCGCAACATCTTTTCGGAGACCAAGACTTGAACTGTCGTTTAGGTCATCGCGTTTTGCTTATGACATTGTTTCGGAGTTGAGTGGAGAAGAGTGAAGCCCAATACTACAATTGCCTCTTTTTGGTGGCCTCACCTCCACTACGGCATTCATGCGAATACCAACCTTTTTTCCGTGAACTCTTCACCGCGCAACCTCCGTTGTGCACAAGTACCATTCGATCCATTAGCATACTAACCCCATTTGAATTGCTAGATGGCACCCAGGTTAAGCTTGACAACCCTTGCCACAAAAATGTGGCTTCTTCACAAAATTGTTTTTATCTTTGCCACCATCTTCCGAACGACGATCAACCGCCGCTTATTGTAACAAAGCATTACGGCATTGAGAAGCAACCTAAATTCTTTGCGTACTGATCTGCACAGGGCTAACGCCGTGGAATTACCACTGCAAGATGTTTACAGAAACACTTTTCAGTGTTACAGGCTGACATCAATAAAGATAATGGAGTACTCATTTATCTCGTTGCAGACTTGCAGCTGGCAGTTTTTCGAACAGGACTTTTGGCTAGCCCGAAAATCAACGAATCAAAGTGTCAATTATAAAATGCTGCAACCACTTTCTTAGAATTGCATGCAGCAGCGAGAGGTGCAGTTAAAGGTGTAAAAAATCGAGTCTTGTCTATGTATTGCTAGAAGTGACTCTACTTTTGGAAAGAAAATGACTTGATCTGACTTCTGTCACTTTTATCGAAAATTCGGACAGCAACTTGTCGAGGTATTTTGGAAACAGGGACCTTTTCTGCCCTTTACTTCCGTTTGCAGAAGAAACATTTCCGGAAATTTTTGGAAAAGTTCAAAATATCAGCTGAATAATGCCGAAACCTCTGCATTCGTCTTCAGTGTCAGCAAGTAAAGGGTCGAAATGGCTTCATAGCAAAAACGAAAGACTCGACATGACTCGACAGTAAATTATGACTCGACTGAGATGCGACTCAGCTTGCCTAAAAGATGATTGCGAATGACTCGGGTTCGTTTTGGACTCGCATATGCGATGACTTGGACTCGAATTCCATACTCATGACGTCTGGCTAACTCTGCTTAGAATCGAATGTGACCAGTGGTGTAGGAGCCGGGGGTGTAGAGGTGCAAGCTCACCCCACACAGTTTGGTTTGTCAAAAATTTGGGAAAAATCTGGCAAAAATTTTCGACATTTTAATACTAATGAAATTATTTTTTTGTCATTGAGTGTGTAAATGAAAGTTTATTGTGTTATAGAAAACGCATTAAATATGTATAAAATCAACGAATTGTTTCTCGTAACTTTGTTTTTTAGCATATATATGAGAGTTGATGAGTAGCTGACTCACTTGAAAGTTTCTGCAAAAAAGACATTTTATTTACGTGTTTTGTTCATTGTACATTGTGGGAATCGAGTATGCTGCAGCAGGGCCCCAATTTCATATCAGTTGCGTCCCTGCTAGGTAAATACAGAAAGTCTGTGTTTTTACTTTTAAGAATGGTGTTTGGAATTGAACACATTTTTCCATACAGTATGTTGCTTATATATCCTCAACCAGATGTGAGGTTTCTTTCTGACCACAACAGCTGGAGTGTAAATGGAACACCAAACCTCAGAACTGTGAAGTAGATGCTCAGAGTACTGAGCCAGCTGGTTTCTGACAATGTTCTTGCACATCCTAGCGTACATATTTTCAGTTGGGTTTTAAAAACAAATTTCAAGTGGCAAATTTTCTATTTTCTGGTGTATGGCAAAATGGTAGAGGAAAACATATTATATCAACAGCTACAGAAAATTTGTAGGGAAAAATTTGTCGCGTTAATATTTTTCGAGTAAATGTGGGGAAATTCGAGCAAGTTATCTTTTGCACGCCCAAAAAATTGCCTGCTCCTACACCTACGAATGCGTTCTGTGTTCAAATGACAGTCACGCTCGCGCACTACGGTCGGGGTTTCAGGGACCTGAACCTGAATTTCGAAAGTTTTCTGCTCAGCACCGTAAAATTGTTTTTTCCCATTTTATATTTTGTTTTAATTTCTGTTTAGGAATTAAACTTTTGAGTCGATATTATAATCAATTATTTATTACCCAGCAATAAAAGAAGAAAAGTAAAAAAATCATGAGCCAATCCCGTAGCCTGCTACGAGTTTCTCCTTCAGCTGAAAGCACTTGTTTTTCGAAACCTATCACTAATTTTAACCACAGCTGCTGTTGCAGAGTGCGTTCACATTTGAAACAGTGACGTAAGCGAACTGCCCATTCTGTAGCACTTGCGCAAACGTGCCACTACTTATGCAGACATACTGAGTCAACCAGCGCTTCAGTCATTCTATCACACTCCGTAACACCAATTTCGCAAACTGGCAAACAAGTTTAAGCTTTCTTTGTTGGCGATGTCTCTAAAGACAACAGCATTATTTGCTCCTTCATGCAGACACTCCGACTGCCCAATCGAAGGTCAAGTGGCTGACCGGCATCATCACAAGCAGGTGAGTGTTTTTATTCGACGACGTATATCGACCGCCGACCGGCTGGGTAAAGTCCATTAGTTGTCAGCGCTAGGAGGATCGTATTTTGCTATGAAGTATCACCTAACTCCACCCAGTCTTGGAAAAATACAACGAAAGTTTTGTTCAGCTTGTTAATCTTTGAGCCTGTTTACTGTAGATTACCAGAAAAACTGACATTAAGCAAAAGTTCAGTTTGAACCTTTTTGTCAAGGTGTTGGTCATTACTAGTGGAAGTACTGCTCAGTTAAGTTTTTTTCAATAATTGTTGTTTGATAAACGCTGTTTTTGTGGCTTCCATGTCAAAATTAAATAGTCAGCATTTATTTTCTGTCGCGACAATTTCGACACAAACTGACGGGTCATATAGAATGCAAGATTAACCATTAATGCTGTAAAGTGACGTTTCCAAAACTTTTCTGTTACTTCCGAACTTGTCGAAAGTAGCTTCATACAAAACAACCTATTGATCCAAAGTGATGTTTCGTGAGCCAGGTTCAGAGTGAAGTACATATTTTCCTGTGACGTTCAACTGCATCAGCAGTTGCTAGCCAATACATTAACCAAACGCATGACTTCAAACTTTATCCAAAATAATTTTGAAAGACCTTTGACTCCCCTTTGTGGGGGCAGTGACATAAATGACAGCTACGGCCGTCGCTTCCTGTCCCTGCATTCCTGATGAAGTATTCTGTGCTTGGTCGCGATGCAGAAATAAACTGAACTGACTAAGCCGCCACCTGAAAAAAATTAGCAAAATAGTTTGGATTTTCCCTATCCACGGAGCAAAACATGATGTTCTGGGCTAGCCTGAAGACGACGAAAGTAAAGTTTCAAGTGATATTGACATTTGATCAATTGCCAAGTAAGCAAAGACCAATGTTGGTTTTAAACGTAAAACATTTTACATGTTTAAAGTCACTTTAAACAAAATCCACACGATTTTCCTTTATTTTCACTTAGTCCATACTTTGCAAGTGGTTTTATTTGAAACGTTGAAGTTGACATAGTGCTGGAAGCCTTTTGTCGTCATATTTCCACAAGTACGATCTATGACACGATGGGCAACAACTGTGGAAATGTACTACCAACAGGCCCGTAGCCAGGTTTTAAGGTTACATTTTTAGAGGGGAAATATTTATGTTTTTCTTATATGCTTAAAACGCATTTTTCTGGGCACAACACAATTTGGGGGGCAAAAAATATTTGGGGGCAACCGCCCCCAAATGTCCCCCTGTGGCTACGGGCCTGACTACTAATACTGATTCCGTAAACTACTGACGTTTACTTTGACGTGTGTTTGAAACGGACGTTAAAGCAAACGTCAATAGTTAACAGAAAAAGTATTGGTAATATACTTTCACAAAGCCACAAGTCTTACTTATGGAAATACGACGACAAAAAGCTTCCAGCACTCTGTCAACTTTAATGTCTTTTGCGTTCTTTTTTCGCCTTGGTTATTATATATACACTTCACAAGCTTTACCGCAACCAGCATGCAGACCATCGATCGACATTACTTTCGCAGATGTAAAATTTTACCAAGCATTTGGCTCTCTGGCGACAGCTAGCATGCAAGAAAAAGTTCAGTCATAATGATTGGAGTGAGACGACGACGGAACTCGTACAGCAGTAATAAGCATGCCATTTGCATGTATTGATGTTAATGATGCTCTTTCTGCCAAGAGCGAACACGTGAGAGAAAGGTTTGAATTTCTTGTGCATTTTAAGCTCTTCTCTCTCTGTGCAGAAATTGAACGAATGACTGTATGAGTTGGCCATTATTTAACCGAATCCTTGAATTAGAATAAAGTGCTTTTAAAAAAGAATTTTTGAATTTTTTTTCCTTAGCCACCTTCTGAAACTGGTCTTTGAAAATAGTTACGAAATAGAAGGTTTGCGTCACAATAGAATAACTCTCTGGAGAAGTTGGTCAGCTTCAAGATGGTGCGTTTTAAAAATATTTTTCGTTATTCTTACTACATTTCGAAGAATAACGCCTAAAAGCGTGAAAATCGTTTTTACTGGTTAGCAAAACAGATCTGTTTCATGTTCACCTGATGAAGTCACTTAGATCGAAACTGTACAAACTGTAAATTTAGCAACGTTTTGGGGATTTACCCGCATGCAAAAAACTTTTCCTGCTTTTCAGGAGTTAAAGCGATGCCACAATTACTAATTTTAATAAACATCATTATCACCGCTATTTTCGCAGTGGTGGTCACTCACCTCAGGGGACGAAAAATGACTCGACTGTATTAAGTGAAAAACTCGACATGATTCGGCAGCAATTTGTGATGCAGTCAGGGATTCGAATCGATTTTACTTGAAATGTTTTCTCTGACTCCGTCTAGAAGTAGAGGTGTTGAGACTAGGACCACAATGATCCATGGTGACTATCATTGATTTTTGTTGCAAAATTCACCTCTATTTTCTTAAATATCCAAAAATAAAAGGTTCTTCACTAGCAACGCCTTGCAGTACCGTCTGCAAACACCGCCTTAAATTTTGTTCCTGAAAATGCTCAACACTGCCTTGGTTAACCTGTTTTTTACGAATTTTTCCACTCTAGGGGCAAGTCGTCTTCCCAGACCGCCAGTATCCCACACTTGTATTGGATACGACTGGTCCCCAAATCTTAATTTCTGGTATTGAAGATATTTCTATTTCCAAAACTTTTTCGCAGCACTCCGGTCGAAATTTTGTGGTTTAGATTAGAGCAGACACAGTAATCAAGCTGGACAGCGGACTGCGTAAGTGGTTGCCAAAAAAGCATTTAGTCAGCCGAGACTGCAGGCTTCCGCGGAGATGGAGTCTACACAGATTCCGCACTCGAGAATATTGCCAAATGTGACAACCATACGTTTTGACATACTATATAAGTTAATAAAAACAGCTTGACATACTGTCGACAACAGCTTGAAAGTTGAAAGGCTATATAAAAATATATTTATGAATATGGTACTCAAAACGGCAGAACGTGATGCTCTGCCTGACAACAACACCAGTAATTAAATCCCTGGTTGGAACGTGACTGCATAGGCGTAGCCAGGGGGCCAGGGCCGGCCTTAAACCAATGTAACCGATTCGGTTGCATTTGGCCCTGCGCCTCTGGGGGCCCGGCGCCATGTGAATGGATAGTAGTTTATTTTTGCCAAAAATTCCTTGCGTTCAAACTCAGTAGAAACGGCTTATTAAATCTCATTGTTAGCAAACAATGCTCTCGTTAGAACGAGCATTGACACGAAAGATGAAAGGTTAAGACCGTAGACGCAGACCTTCTATTCGAGTCCGAACACTCCAACAGTTGGCCATTCAAACATAGCAGCAAAAGGTGTTATATTTTGCATTTTTTGCTTGGTCTGCATTGAACCGTGTCAGCCTGTCTTGGCAGTCGCCCAAAATATGTTGAGTAGCATGAAACGCTAGTTATGCCAAAAAGCTTGTTGATCGTTGTTCTGAAAAAAATTGCACGCTGGGACCTTCGCGTTGGGAAAAATGTCTAGTTCGCCAAACTTTATTATATAAACTTTATAACTTTAAACTTTATTTTCACTGTGTCCCCAAGCTTTTCCATTTTTGATGACTCTAATGTTAGTTTTATCGAAAACTGTGGGATCCTGCGTCTTGACCCAAACCACTTTCAACAGCTAAGCGAGATTTTCCAATCGCTGAAAGCCCAGATAGGTTAGATTTGAATTATGAATTTCCCTAAGATGTAGCAGGCAGAATTTTTTCAAGTTATTGTTTACAACGTAAATTATCCAATGGAGAGGTGATGCAACTGAAATGGCTGGTACACTCAGCTGAAAAATTGGATATTTTGTTTTTTTGTAAACTGTTTCCAAGGTTTATATCGCGTTGTCCATTCAGTCTTATCGTTTACGCATACGTTTGGCATGCGTTTCGGATTGATCGCATGGTTTATAACGTGGCGCTTGGCATTTAGTGGTATGGCAACTGAAATACTTCCATGATTCTTATCTCAGGTCTGCTTCACTGTTTTACGCAATTGTCTTCGTTTACACTTTTGGCAATCGCTGAGATGCTTCGCTGTGCTGGGGCACTTCGACTCGATAACCGCAAGGTTTTTCGGTGTCCCGGCTGCAAGGTTTCACTTGTTTTCTTTTTTTGTTTGTTTTATGAATAAGTACGACTCTAGATTGTTAAAATGCCTGTTTCTACCCACGTCGCCGATAGCTTCGTCTCGTGTGTGTTAGGGCGTGTATAATTGCCTCGAGTGTGTTGAAATTACGCAGGTGTCTTACTTTGTTCTATATGTGAGCTCGCCATGTCTTGTGGGTCTTGCGGCCGAAACCAATAAAACTGTCAAACTGTCGGTGGTGTAGAGCTGAGGGGGCAAGTGCACCACCAAAAGTTTTGATTTGTCGAAAATTCGGGTACAGAGGTTACGACACGTTTGTTTACTATAGAGTTATCTGACTTTTTTCTCCGAAAAAACAACATTTTTGTTCTAGTGCAAGTATGCGCATAGCTGAGCATGAAAAATCCAGTTGTCACTTTCAGGCAAGTGTTCAACGGTTTGAAGCTGAGCAAAGACTAACAAAGGGTTGCTCGTTGGATTCAAGTCATCACATTTATCATTTGCTGCTCCACCAAACTTTCATCGTGTTTGGCTGTTTGCGAGTGTAAATAAGTAAAAGAAACACTGCTTCAATGTCCAGGTACATCAACGTTAAAGACACTCCCAGCTCCTACACCACTGAATGAAAGTTTCAGTTCGTCTTAACTATAGGCAAGGCAAAAATTGCGAATGTCATCCAGCACACTCGTTCCTGCTCATCGTATTGGGCGGCTATATGTTTCTATTTGATCAATCAATCATGCGGATTATATATTGCGTTTGGTACGTTTTTTTTCTACATTCTGTGACGTGATAGTTGTGAAATATTTCTAATTCATGAAGAACAGTTTGCATTGGTATCCAAGCCCATGCATTAAGAATGACTATAAAATTGGGCTTTTGGGGAACTTTGGGCGGATGTATGGTTTGCTCACTAGTGAAGCGCGTTTTTTTCGTGTATTGCGTCGTACAGAGTGCAATTGATCGTACGTCAAGATCTTATCTTTGTACAAGAATGCGTCTGCGCTTGTGTTTGCCGAAAGTGAGAAAGGTTAATCAGTTTATGTTAGCAACTTTCTCCATGTCGCTCATTCTTCGCAGGCACGTAGTCAGGTTTTACGGTTTGGGGGGAAAACACATTTTTAGGAGACAATATTTTCGTTTTTGTTATATGTTTAAGACAAACTTTTCTGGACACAAGTAGTAGGGAACTGGGGATTGAGGGTTCCAGCTCTTTTCTTTGTTTGTTTATTTTATCAACCTCTCAACGATGCCCAAAATTGCATAGGAATTCCCCACCCCAGACCCCTATTCTTTCCCAGGGTCCCTCTGTCTTCCCAAAATTGCATAGGAATTCCCCAACCCAGGCCCCTATTCTTTCCCAGGGTCCCTCTGTCTTCCCAAAAATAGCATAGGAATTCCCCAATCCAGGCCCCTTGTCTTTCCCAGAGCCCCCTGCCTTCCCTTGGGCCTCTCTGTCTGTCCTCATCCTTGAAAGCTGTGAGCTAAGGTATTTTGTCGATCTGGAAGGATTATTCCTTTGTCATCATCAGCAGACAAAGCGATTTTGTTGACTTGCTCTGTGAAAACTTCATGATGATGACTCCGAATCACATTCATTGGTCTCAGCTGTTGTCTTCCTGAAAATAAACATTTTTTATAATCGTTTAATGTTATTTCTTTATTTACAACATATTTTTTCACACCTTTACATTTTTTGAATTCATCACCGTCCATATCAAAGGCATATGATTTGGCGCGCAGTCCGACAAATTCAGATATGATCTTCCCACCAGCCTCGTCCTTAAACATGCCAGGGGCTTTTTATTAAGTCTCGGAAGTTTTGAATTCTCAAAGTTGGAGGTATCAAACTTTTCTTTGATGTCTTCTCGGATATATTCGAAGAAGTCTTCTGTATGTATTTCATACATCAAAGAATCCGTATCAGTCATGAGCAATTTTACTTTTGGTCCATACTTTTTCTTGATGTAGTTATAATGAAAATCATACATCAGAGTTTTTGAGATATCGAGAATTGACAACACAAGATAAACTGGCTTGTTGAAAATAAGTTCCGTTTTTTTCATGTGCACTGCGACAAGACTTTCAGTGAAGATTGTCGTTCGTTCATAATTCGGTTTCGAAACAAGCTTTTCAGCTGATTTATCATCCGTTCGGAGTCGGATATCCACCCTGTTTCGGATGTTCTCCATGGTTTTTCCAAACACTGAATTGTTCATGAGTTTGAAGAATCTTTCTCAAACTCGCTGAAAGCTTCTGTTCGAAGCTTCGTGTTCAAGTCGATGTAAAGTTTCAACCATGCATTTTCAGCAAATGATATCCCACGGTGAATTTTCGTGAGATTCATCCCCATCTCAAGATATTGTTTGAGATTCCGATGATGGAGAACATACTTGTCCTTCTTTTGTGAAGTTGGAATAAGTTTTTCTACTTTATTCACAACAATCCTTTCTGGTGCGAGAGGATAATCGTGGTGAAGATCGTGAAGTTCTTTCGGATACTCCAGATCAACCTCAAGGATACATCCACAGCCTTCCTGTTAGGACATTTCTCGCCAGTTTTCCAAATGACTTTCTGTCATCCACTTGAAATTACTGACAGGCAATGGTTGTGACATAGCCCAACCGTAAAGATTGTTAGCATCAAGATACTGGATAAATCTAGATTCTTCTTCCAGATTGAAATCCTTCATATACTTGTTGTTAGCCTTCGCATATCGCTTCGGAATCATTGAGACTCCGCCACGAATTCCTTTTTCAAACATTAACAACATATCAACATCATTCAGCAATTCAAGCTTTACATCAATTTTCTTCAAACATGCATCCCCAGCCAATCCTGGAGCAGTGAAATACCAACAAGGATCAAGCCCATAATTTTTCAAGTAAACACTTCGAAAGTTTTCAAAGACATCTGTTAATAATAAGACATCTAATTTCATATACAGATCATGATACTCACGAAAAGTTGTCATCTTGAAATGTTCCCACACCTTAAAGGCGTGCTCAAAATCATCATCTGTAATATTGGAATTATTTAATTTTGAATGAAACGCTTCTTTTGGTGGGAGTTGCGTTTCATCTAATTTCTCAAGGGAGTTAAACCAATCATATGGAAAAACTCCTTTTCTTAACAACATATCAAAGTTTGCATCAAAATGTTTTTTTACGTTTTCAAATTGTTCTGTTTTTAGATTATTTACAAGTTTATCCAGACTGCTTGCCATAAATTTGAAACTATCTGAAAAACAAAGTTTATACTTTAATTTTCCTTCTTCATCTTGAATACTTTTAGAGAAACTGATGTATTTCTCTTCCGTATTAGGAATACAATCGATATCACCTTCACCCATTGAGTTAAGATTTTTTACAAACAAATGAGCATCGTAACCACTCAAATTATGAAAAAACACTGGAACAAATTTAGGCTTTCTAAAACGTGCATTGCATTTTTGATGAGCAGCGCCTCTGTATTTTCCAGTGAAATGACAATGATTGCGAACTCTTACCTCACCTTCTTAAAAATCTTTTCGGCAGATCCATCAATTCGTAGATGTTTCAAAGTTGGCTTTATCTTCTTCATTCATTATCATATCTTTTGCTTCCGATGCCCAAACTTTATCAATTTCGTTATTTAGATATTTACAAAATATTTCACCAATATTTTCATCCGCTGATTTTTTAGTATACAAAACTGGTTTTAGTTTTTTCCCGTCACAGACAATATTAGAGCAGAATCCAGAGGGTTCATGCTTTTGATACTGTTCTGTATATGAATGTTACGAATTCGGTTTGCAGCTTTCGATTGGTTTCGTTAGGCATCCAAAATCTGCATAAACCACAATCGGAACATGCACTGAATGCTTAAAATTTTTAAACTCGAGAATCGAACCCTTTTCAGGCATTCTAAGTTTTACACAGTCATGTTTTTCACAACTTTCTTTGTGCTTGTCCAAAACTTCCTTCTTTGTGAAAGAATCAAGACATCTCAGGCATAAAAACCGTTTTTCTTTGTGATTTGACATTTGATGGCTCAAAAGCCTTGATAAATCATTGATAAGAACAAAATGTTTATCCTCGAGCAACAGAAGATTTACATCATGTTCTCTTTCAGCCATCTCTGAAATACGTAAAGGAAATATCTTTTTATCTTCATATCCCAAAACATTCACAGAAATTTGAGGATTCTGTTGTTCAAATTTCCTTATATCTTTCAGTTTCATGGGAAAACTTATTCCATTAAAATTTAATGTTTCAGCCTGTTTTTTCAATTGCCTTGTAATCCTTTCAGGATGATCTTTGACAGGATTCAACGCCCTTGCGATGCATAATTTAAAGCATTGCACATCCTCATTCCTCCGCTTCTCACTTTTAAATTTCATATTGACCAACGCTTGCTTACTTGCTAGAAATTTTGGAAGAGTAATGTAAGTGCCTCCCCTCAAGGGTTTATATTTCACCGTGTGAATCTCAAGACTGACAATCGAGTGAAACGTCCACCCAGATCCACTCATTTGAAAAACTGCAATGTTTTTCAAAATTTGTTCAACTATTTCAGTCCAGAGTTCACCCAAGTTGGTGGATTCCAAGACAATCGCCGTTTTGGATTGGAAATTTCGAATTTCAACGATTGAACTCCAATCTGTCGGTGACACTTTTTCCACCCTTGCTTTCAGAACAAGTCTTACCTTTGTCTGGCTCTGGAATTTTTCCAAGGCTTTTTGTTTGACAGCCAGCAAAAACGTCTTGGGGTCAAAGGTTTGATTTGTCGCTTTGATTGTAGGTTCTTCCACAAACCCTTTCAAAGCTGACTTTTTGCTTTCTTCAAACTTTAATTGTTGTTTTGGATACAAACTCATGATTTTTTTCTTGAGAGCATTCCAAACACTGTTGATTGTTTTTCTCACAGGCTCTGGAATATATCGTAACAACCAATCAAGCCATCTTTCCATTTGTCGTGTTACCCCTTCTTTTTTTGGTGGGGGAACATATTGTGTTGGTTTAAGTGGTTGTTGAATCATTTTTGTAATGTCATCGTCAAGCAAACTTCTTGTGGTTCTACTTCCCATGGTTTCTTCATAAACCATCTTTGGAAGACGGTTTCTCAGAAGCGTCTTCAGATCTTCTTTTCAAAGTTTTGAATAACCTCGAATATTATTCCGTTTTGCAACATCTTTCAAATATTTTAAAGTAACCATTTATTATAAGGTAAAATTTTATTTAACTTAAAAAAATTTATCAAAATCAACAAAAAAATTATCTCTCCCATGAATGGGAGAGAGATTTCTTGTGGAAATAACAAATTAATGATAAATTATAGTAATTTTTCTATTCTCCCAAACTTTTCCATTGTTGTATATGAAATAATTTTTAGTTTTCCCATAATACTTGGAAGCTTCTAATAAACTTGGAAAATATATTGTTTCATTTGTTTCAAGCTCAACAACTTCAACTGATTTTCTAGAACCCCTTCCAGAACCAACTTTCCATTTCATATGTTTCTCAAGTTCAAGAGCTTGATCACCAGCCCTTTTTCTTCTATGATTTTCCACATTTGTTTCCGATTCATATGAGTGAGCCCTCTGGTATTTTCTTTCAATACTGAAATCATCGTTGGTCTTGAGATTTTCATTTATATTATGATAAATTTTTTTCACTTAACACTTTGAGAGCCGGGTTAATTCAAGCGGTTCGCAAAAAGCAGCTGATTCGAACATGGCTTTGCGGATGAATATCCCCGCTCCTGTTCGCTCTAGCGACTCAGCGAAAATCTCAAAAAACGTGGCCAGTCTAGTGGATTAGACTCGAAATAAAATTTTTTGCTTGGGGGGTGCAGGTTGTCTGTGAGTGACATCATAAGTGGAGGACTTTTAGGCCACCCTGGCCCACTTTGCCTGGCCCTGGAGGCCAATCGTTAGGTGGTAGTATTTCGCTGAAGTTTTTACTGCAAACTAGGCTACAATCCGAGTCTTTTGATACTTTGGATGACCTGTTGGGGTTTCTGGTTCAAAAGTTGTGATGTAAGTTAGTAAAAATATTTGACTAATTAGCTAATTAGATAATTAATTAATTTGTTTATTTTAGATCATAACTTTTGAACCAGAAACGCTAGAAAGTCGATCAAAGGCTCAAAAGACTCAGACTCGAGCTTAGTTTCCAATGAAAACTTCAGCGAAACACTTTGGCCTAGTAGTTGGGCCCTAGGCCAGGCAACAATGACCCTAAAGCTACTTCACTTATGACGTCAGTCACAAAAAATCCGCACCCCCCAACCAAACAATTTTTTTCAAGTGTAATCTACTAGGCTGGTCGATCCGGTTGAGCCCTTGAACAGCTCTCTAGCGCAATCGACGGAGGAGCTAGGGCGTTGGTAAGGCAACCGAAAACTGCTGTTTTTTAGGCTGAAATCAAAGTACGAATATATCGTACCCCGGCTCTCAAAGTGTTTTAATCATTATACCCAAAATTCTCGGCCACGAATTCAGCATGATTCATGTCAGCCAGTCTTTTCAAAAGACTTTGAAATGATTCGTCAGAAATATTTTCTTCGCTGAAGTGTTTTGGTTTCAAAGTGTAAATAATTTTCACCCTTTTTGTCTTTGTGTCTTTTTCAATTTTTTTAATCATAACTTTTGCTTTATTAGAGTTAAAGATTGCCGTAACAATTAAATTTTTTGCTGCGCCATACATTTCTTGCACTGTTTATTTGTCAGATTCAGAAAGCATCTTGCTCTTGTTTTCGACACTGAATCCGGGCTCATAAATTGGTTGCATTATGCTGTCTTTGTCTTCAGTATTGTGAAAGAGTCAGATGCAATGACCAATTTGGTGAACAGCGATTGAAAATAAGTTGTATTTCCCATCCCCGAAACTGTTTTCTGGTCTGACAATCTCTCATTGTCAAAATGCAAATCGCCAGACAATGTTGAATCACCTGGGTAGAATCCATGTGCCAAAGTGCCAGATTTTTTATTATTCAGTTTGTAAGGACAGTTAATTTCCGCATTTTGCTTTTCATCATCTATCAAAAATGCAATTTTCATAACTTGACTACCATCAAAAACTCTTTCAAATTTCAAATTGCAAACATTTTGCCAAACACTAAAAGCATTTTCGATTTCGTTCAATGTTTCTTCTTTTCCAAGTGAAGAGTAATTTTGAAAGTCATAAGTCAAAATTTTTTGTTTCCAAGGAGTGCAATATTTTTTATCTCCAATATTATCAGGTAATGAGCAAAACATGTTGTTTATTTAATCTGAAAAATTTCCTCATTCATCTGGCCCCCCATGCGACAGTCGTTCGAGTCTCACGACACGGGTCTGCAGAGCTTCCATTTCACGTTGATATTGTGTGATGTGAGCGTCAACTGCATTTTGAAGATTTTCAAACAATGAATCAACATAAAATTTGTGGGCAGCGTTGTTGGGTCTTGTTGGGTTAGCAAGTCCGGAAATTGCATGATTATTCATTTTCAAATTTTCTTGAGCTCCCTCAGGATTTACGCAGAAGGTTCTCTTCCTTAGAATATTACCAACAAATCGTTTTGTAGCAGCATCGTCGGGTTCAACCAGCTGCCCAAGGTTTGTTATCCTTTTGTCATTGTAATTTTGATGATATTCTGGTAGAGAAGTTCCATCAAGAAACATAACTCTCTGAGAAATATTCTCATTAGTTGCAAGTATCAGATTCTCGTTTTCAGATCTCAGCGAATTAATTGCAGCATCTAGTGTTTTTTTGTTTACACCATCATCAGGCGCTGTTGCATCGGCCAACCCGACAATTTTATGATCATTCATTTGAAGATCTGAAACCATTTGGTTTTGACTATCAAGTCTTAGATATTTCTGCGCTTCCGAAAGGTTATTAACCTCAATTTCATTCAAAACTTTTAGGTTCAACGTTCTGAGATTGACGGCCTCATGGTCAACAGTTGGATCTGGCAACCCGACAATATGATATTGTTCACCCATGCTGAAATTTTTGTTGCTGTTCCTTGTGGGTCCAAGTTCAAACTTTTTGTTCTGATGTCTCGATTCAAAATGTTTGCGTGGTTTGTTATCGCGTCGCCGACTGCTGTGTTGGCTGCCACGGTTGCTTCTTCTAAAACACTTTTTGCTGAAGCTTGAAGTGTTCGTAAATTTACCGCGTCTTGTTTTTCACGGGGGTTCCCGACGCAAACCACTTGAAAACCACCAGCATGAAGAGGCCCTCTCATCCAACTTGTTCCATCACGTTTTAGATAGAATTCGTTTGCGGAACTTAGTCTGACTGCGTCATTGCTCTGCTCAGGCTCAACCAAGTGTGAAACCCTGTTTCCAGCCATCCCAATCCCTCCCTGCATGTCCCACCCCAAAGCGACAGCTTCGTATCTGGGTTTCCTTTTGTAGCTGTGTGGTGATTTTGTTCTGGCGATCTCAGGCATGAGATGTGATGTCCATCCATGTTTAAATCTCTTGCCATAGTCGACGCAGGGCTATTACGATTCAAAACATTTTCTTCAATCTACTGTTTTGGAACTATTTCATCTTCATTTTGTGGATTTGAGCTTATCTTTCTTATTAGATGCTCTCCCATCCCAATGTCACCCTGCATAGTGCCCCCTTCAATTGGTAACCTTTTGCCTGCTATAAAATAAACATATGCTCGATTCGTCAAGTCATGATCTTCTTCTGGCCATCTCACGCTTTTCACTAAATGACCCCGCATATCCAAATCACTTTCACCGGCACTTTTCGAGTCGGTGTAGCCTTTCGTCACCGCGTCACCTTCTTCGGTTGGAGGCAATACGTTGTTTTCTGCCTTTTGATTCATATCGATCGGATTACCTCTTTTGATAAATTTTTCATTGACATACTTCTTCCTCACTGCGTCCATTGGGCCTCGCGATGAGCCAAGATTCACAATGCTTTGACTAGACATCAGTGCCGTGGCAAGGGTAAGTGAGACCCCCCCGAAATTTCACGTGGGGCCCCCCATACGCTATTGGCCTATTATTATGAATTGCAGTAAAAAGTCGTAACCTCTCTG
>Ga0210059_1002545_pt1 | contig 28638 bp, 19 predicted proteins | sample Ectturendosymbi2_FD_188042 | JGI IMG/M metagenome (GOLD analysis project Ga0210059, IMG submission 188042) | Ecteinascidia turbinata endosymbiont from Florida, USA - Sample 2 (SPAdes) (version 2) | ecosystem: Host-associated > Tunicates > Ascidians > Unclassified | place: Key West, Florida...
AAAGTCGTCTTCGGACGCATTTTTGTTTCCGCGCCCTGAGAAGGGCGTTGTATGACCCATCCCACGCTGAACACACCCAGCGCGAGTAGCAGTGGTTGCTCTCGTGGTGACAGATTTGGTAAGCATTTCAAGAAATGCCGCAACAGGGAGGGCCACGTGAAGGCATCTGTCCTCCTCCCCACGTGAAGGCCACTTGAAGGCATCTGTTCTCCCATGTCTCTGAGTTTGTTTCACACGATTGTCGAAACCAGGGCCTGTGGTATAGTCAACGCACACCTGATGTCGTTTTCTGGTTGAAGTTGGTTTCGGTGCTTGCTTTCAAAAATAGTTAAAGTGTTGAAAAAGAGCTTCAAAACGGGATGTAGTTGGAAAGAGCAAACGAGCCTTTCTTGTCTGCCGACACAGATCAAAGCGATTTCGTTCCATGGAACGAACATTCACCCAAAATTGAGTCAGAGACTACATGCAGTAGCTGTCGACTTTGCAGTTGAATTGGCTGTTCAAGAATGCAATCCATTTCACAATGAACCTGTAGCTCTGGCGCCTTAAAATGGCTTAACATCCAGGATACAGTAATATTTTGGTGTAATTGTGAGAGGGGATATATCTATTCAACTCAGATGGATGTAGAAAGGCGCTCAAGAACGATTTGACGAATGCAGCGCCAATCAATTTCTCCCTCTTCTGCAAACGAGTTTAATGCCTAAAAAGCGGCTTTTTTTCCACTTTCAATTCGATAGATCAACGGCACTATTTTACTTCACGCGACAATGTCTTCGACACATGTAAAAATATTTTGCCTTTTCCGTGTCTTGGCTAGTTCAAACGTATAAAAAACACCTAAGAATAGCTATGTGGAAATCCAATTCCTGTCGTTCAATCGTTCAGCAAAGTTATGATTCTGCTCTTTCAATAATGCACCGGTGGCAATGCGTGGGCCACTCTCTTCAGAATCTTTCCTCATGGGTCAACGGATGTTCAAATGAACAAACGCCCGTGTTCTGCCACCATCTCGTCATAAAAAGTACCGAATCAACGAATGCGTCAGTGACGGCACATGATGTGATTGACAGCAAATGAAATATATTTTAAAACTAACCTCAGATCTTCTCAAATTTCTGTCGCTGCCAGATTTTTTCTCGGTGACGAAGAAAATAACTCCAAAAATTTGTTTTTTAAATTTTTCATAAATTCATGAAACCTCTTTGGTTCAAATCATGGCGGAAGCACCATTAGTACAAGCAGACAAGCACTGAGTCCGCGAAAACTGATATTCCTTAAATAAAGGATAAAGGAATCTACTTTCTTAAATATTTTTATAAAGGAATCTACTTTCTTAAATATTTTTTCCTGTGGTATGTTTGGCAAGTGCACGACATGAAGAGAAATGGTTTCACGTAGTTCTCAGTCGCACGGTATCGCACTGTGCATCGCTTCCTAAATCTGTTCTCTCGCTCAACTCTCGAACTCTAAAATAACATTGCCACTTCGCTTTGCAGCAACAATAGTTTGTTTCAGAATATCGACTGAGAGTTCTTGGATGTGCCTCTTGACGGTGTTATTTGACAAAAGAACCACAGCTAACTTATTTCCTACGACATCACTGCACGTTATCTTGGCTAATTTCACGGCTGCTGGTTTGATCAAGCTCTCTCCCGTTGTAGAAGGCGCTTTTGCTCTTGCATTTTTCCAAGCAACAGAAAAAGAAGCATACGCACTACTTTACTACGGAAGTAAGTTTTTGCTCCAGAAGTAGATAGACGATAAGTACGACTTCACGTTACCTGTTCTTTTCTCTTTAGAAAGTTCAAGGTTTTCATCAACGTATTTTACATATTTTTGTTCAAGGTACCGACGTAGTTTAGCTTGTTTGAGTGTTCCGTTATCAAGGACTTCTAAGCATAGCATGCACTATAGCCGGACTTCACCGTTTGCCTCGACTGAAGTAAATCTAAGTTGCAAGTAGTTGTCGTTATATGCAAATTCCTGCTTTCGTTTAGTCTTGATAAACAAAGAGGGTAAAAGCAAACCGCAGTTTAGATAACAGCTTCACAGTTAAACTACTGACCGCACTACCTAAAAGATATAAATTCCATGTGGAACAGTAAATTTTTGAATTTTTCACGCTGGTTAGGTACATATAATCGCTGTGCGAACAAAAACGTCGACTGTATAAAGTTGATAAAATTATTATTGCTTGTGAGCATTAAAGCAAACTTGTTTGCCCTTAGTACTTGCCGACACATCCAGAGCCTTCCGCGGACTCGGATTGGGAAACACTGCTCTAAACGCTTCATATACCCGCAGGGCCGGTCCTAGCAGATGTGGGGCCTAATGCAAGACCTGGGCGCGGGGCCCAATGCAAGATCTAGGCGCGGGGCCTCTCTGAGCAGTAATTTTATGACGTCATCGTGTTCAGTCAACCTTGTTACGATCGTGGTAGAGCGCAGAAACAGTGCAGCACTAACACGAGAATTGAGTACGTTTGCTAACGTTCGAGAGGGAATTTGCTAGTTCTGACGAGAGTGTTGTTTGTTAACAATGAAATTTATATGGCGTTTCTACTGAATTCTCAATCGCAAGATGTATCTGGCAAAAATGAACAATCTGCCCAAACACCATGGCGCGGGTGCCCTAGGGCCTAGAGGAGCTGGGCCCAATGCAGCAGCATCGGTTGCATCGGCTTAAGGCCGGCCCTGTATATCCGTGTATTCTGTTAATATTTTGCTACAAGTAATGCACTCTATACGTGCATGTTTCCTTGACTTATGAAAAAATTATTGTTGGCTTTTACAGCAAGCAGTGTACCAACATTCAGCAAGAATTTTCAAGGTTCTGTAACTGCACTCTGTGCGTTCGATACAATTTATTTTATCTTTTATAAAATGTTAAATTGAGAAATGCCTTTTTACACTTTTCGTTCAGGAGGCAGAGACCAGTTTGCCATTGGACGGATCGCGTTAATCTAAATCCGACTACCAAAAATTTTCAAATTTATTCCCAAGAAAGCGATGAAAAGCCCAATTCTAACAATTGCAACATCAAACGGAATTTTTATATTGAATTGAATGAAACAATTCCGATATAAAATCAAGTTCTTCGAATGACCAAAATTTTGTTTGTCTAAGGGTCGAATCGGTAAAATTTCAGAAGTACTTGAAGGAAAGAAAACCTTAGAGTCTGTTTGGTGATTAAAATGCTTCAACTCTGATTCATCCTTTCTTCAAAGGAAATTTAATTTTTAGTAACTTTGAGTTTCGCTTTTTGATTTCTTCGCGTTTGATTCTATACAGGGAACAGCTAAAGCAAAAAAAAAAGAAATTATGAAACCGTCATTGAGCTCCAACGATTCATCATTGCAAAAAGCAAACATAACATTTTCAGAACATCAGTACATATTTCATTAACACACAAAACTAAAATTTCATCTAACCTCGGAACCCCTAAGATTCGATGAAACCAAAATTAAAAGAACGACTTTTTTAAGCATTTTGAGAATCAAACTGCAATAAACATCAATGATCCACCCTCTACCAAACCTTGATATCACACATAACAATGTACAAAAAACACAACGACCGATGCTGTACAGCCGAAGCTGGTTACGCTGTTGTTGTACTTGAAATGCTTTGTTTCTATACGTACTTGCCAATGTTGCATCTGAAATACAACGGAAATAATGCGAAATTTACCCTTCCTCGAGAAAATACAAGACCGCAATTTTGTTTCTGGAAATATACATTTGTTTCAGTCACCTTAAACGCATCGAAAACAATTGTTTTAATACTCGGCATGGAAATGTCACATACGATGGATTATTTAAAAAATGTCCAAAATAGTCGAATTTTTATGGTAAACGATATGTGTCTCTAATGCAGTTTGCAAAGAACGTCTCGTATTCAAAATTTAAATATCGAGCGCGAACGTTCCGAAATTTGGTATGTCACGCAGAACGTCAAAAGCATGTCTGAAAATGTGCACTGCACACAATGTTCGTTCTGGAAATTTAGCTCTTTCTCATTGAAATTATAATCTGTCTCGAAATGCTTGGATAAAATTCTGCAGCCCATTGGGTGTGGAAAAATCCAAGTACGTAAAACACTACATTGAAACTGTGCAAAGAAGATAAATCCTAAGGAAGGGGCAATAGAAATGTATAAATTCGTAGCGATTTTGTGTTTCTCTTGCAATATGCAGTCCCCATGCCAACGAAATAAGGAAACCTTTGTTCTTTCCATTGAGGGAAAAAGCTGATCATTGCTTTTTGTTATTTTGCTTTGGGAAGTTATTCTTCCTGTAAGATATCACTAAAATGAACAAATGAACAAAAGGTTAAAAACGTGATTTTGTAAAGACAGTCCGTTTTTTTCTGAGATGTACTGCACCTAAGTAAAAAGCTTCAAAAATGTATTCCGTCAGATAGGGAGAAATCCTCGAAATGTGTCCTGTTAAAATTTTTGTAGCAATGTTCAAAATGAAATGAAAAAATTCTTTTAAATATTCGATATTCCCATGGCAATTATTGAAAGTTTACCTTGCTCCCAGAAAGCATTAACATGTTCCCAAGAAGCGGAGTTATTTAAGAAAAAAATGACATTAAAGATGTTGTCATCTTGGAATTTGGCTATTGCGAAGGTTGCTAGTAAAATACGATACAAAGAACACGCTGAATTATTCACTATACATCCCAAATCTTTAACTTTTCAACTTATTAGAAGGTGAAAATGAAACATTTTCAATCATCGTTTATGAATTTTAGTTCACAACCCACCAAGCATCACCCGCTGATCATGTTTGAAATTATTTGCAAGTAGTGAATTAACATGTCCTAGTTTCAAAGCCATCAACAAACATGGAAGGTGATAATAGATTGACACTCAAGGAAAATATATTTTAATTCCTTCCATCCGTTTTGCAACCGAACATGATTTGTGAGTCCGAAAAGCACACGTTTTGTTTAAAAATATTTTTTAAAGCAACTGAGTTTAAATATTCGTACTTTAAAACACCAATCATGTGTCGTGATGTACGCAAATGGATATACAGACTTTCGTCGAATCTAAATTCAAACCTGTTGGCATGTACTGTGTCGCAATGCATTGCGCCATCTATTAGATGTGATTATAATGAGTCATTGATATTTGCTGGGTCTTCGTTGTAGAAATTTTCACAGGAAGTAAACTGTTCATATACTGATGCAATGTCTGCAACAGGTGTTGTATTTGCGGGCGGGATTGCGTTGTAACACTGATGGTAGGTGTGTAGTTGCGTGTATGGTTGCGTTTGTGTAACAGTTAACGTAGGTGTATGGATCGTTCAGCATGCTAAGAAGTTCGGTGGTTTCTGAGACTAAACTCTCCATGGGGTAATTCTGAAACATCTCTGTGTAAACTGTTGTATTCCAGACGTGCAGTTACACCAGATCTGCGCTGAAAATCACTTTCTTGATTTTCAAGGACCTCATACACCTCACAAAGATTTCTGGATTCTGTGGTTGAGTGTGTGAAAGTTTCACAAAACGTTCTCCACACATCTGATCTCCGTTACTGAATTTGCACTGTCGCATGTAATCGTTACATTCGTCGACATCTGAAAGAAACAATTGGTGTTCACTTTCGTTCCACATATTTGCAGCTTTGGAAAACAAATCTTTTCCTATGTTCCAGTGTCCAAATTCAAATATACATTTTCCCATGCTTTTGAAATAGGTGGTAATGTTGGTACCAATAATTTCTTGCTCCTTCATATTTCTAGTGAGCTGAACAGCTACGTTATGCTGTGACAATGCCTCTTGATATAAACCTTCTTAGAAAAAACAGCTGCCTAGTCTGTTGAAAGTGTGGGCGACAATGTCTTTATACATTCCAACTTGCTGATCCATCAACGATTTTTCATCTTGCAGACGTGTTTTCACTAGACTCAACGCCACTCTACCTGGAACGTTAACCTCTAACGTAGAAGTTAGAAGCTCTACGTCCTTTGAGCGGTGTTGCCAGCTTTTCCAAAGATTGAGAGTTTCAACAAGGAATTTTTTGCTTTCACACAATCTTTAGCATGATAAATTGATAAGCATCAGATATACAATGATAAAAAGTGTGAGATGCGAAAGCAATATCTAACATGCTCGACGTGGAATTGCTTAGCAACTATTTAGAGTAGCGGAGAACGGGATAAATTGAACCGGTGGATAAGCTGAACCATCCCTTGTTTTAGCTCAGTGAAGCGGTCCAGAAGCTCATGTGCAGCACCTATCTGAGTCTGTTAGGAATACATCTTGGGTTATGACTCAAAACCAAAGTTGCTTGCTGAAGAAGGTTGTTAGGTTGGAAGTGTTTTCGTGAGCTCAACGTGAAAAAATTGAAATGTACTTTGCTGTTTTATAATTCATATTGTGAAATGCACATTTGTGTGATGTCGTTACTCCTTAAAGGCGTTGTTCCATTAGAGTTTATCATCTTGTGTTTGTACAGATGGAAGTTACTGCTTTGACATAAATTAACTTCCAAGTTCAAATTCTCCTTTGCGGTTAGTTGAACCATTCACGTCAAAAGTTGAACCATGGTTCAACTTACCCCACTTGATCCAAGCCGCTAGTTGTTTGTTTGATTTAGTTACTGTTGCTTTTAATCATTGTGAATTACTTCAGAAGTTTTGCAAAACAAATGCCAAGAGTAAAAAAAAGAAAAACAAATCGTGCTGCTGTTTCGAAAGATATTAGCTTGCCAATTCAGAAGCTGTAGCAAAAGGCACTCCAATTAGAAGCTTCAAGGCAACATGAGATTAATCGCCACATTTTAAAACGATTCATGGACCGAAAGGGCTCTGGTGCAAAACATCTTTATGGTTATGGTGTTCCCAGTGACAAACTCAAAATATTCAGTGATGAATTGGAAAGTGATTTGGCAAAACCTATGAAGGAATTATCAGAAATAGTTCATAGCCTTACTTCTCAAAAGTGTCATAAGCTGGCATATGACATATGAATTAGCTTTGCAAAACAACATTGCTATTCCTTATTCTTGGATATTTGAAAATTTTCTGGTAAAGTTTGATTAGCAAATTCTATGAAAAGAAACAACATACCTCTGCGATAACCAGAAGCAACATCTATGGCTCATGCATATGCTTCCAACAAGCGCACTGCGGAAGAATTTTTTGGGAGTATCTATGACATCACTGGAGAATGAGAAGGCAAATTTAAAGAGGAAGAACTGGTCCTACAGCAGGAAGACCGGCGGTTGCTAGACGTGTGCGGACTCTGATATTTTAAAATCCGGATCCAATTCAGTTTTGCAAATTTTCAATCCGAATCCGCTATGGATCCGGTACCAACAGAATGCAAGCACTCCGTCTCCTGTTTGACTCACTCCGCACAAATCTAAACCAAGAAAACAACTGGTAAGGTTTTTTCAGCAAACACAAAATCCAAATCCAAACCAGATACAACAAAGAAAACCTCACCCTGATCCTTCTGGAGGCAAGAGGAATCCGGTTTCAAAAAATCCAAAATCTAGTCCTCAGACGGTCACTTTCAGGTTTGTTGACGTGTGTTCTTTTTCTAACTGTGACGGTGTAAAAGAAGCGACTGGAACGACAAAATATAAACGTACTTTCAACCGATTTTACAAAGCAGATAAATTAACTCAAGTGAAAGTACTCCGGCACTTCATAAATCAGTGGCTAGATGTGTTTACAACGGATTTTAAACATTTTTGAATAAATTCACTCAAAAGTAAGTTTTCCGCAATTGCGTTCTTCATCGGTTCGTCTTTGTGGTACAATTTCATTTCGGTTCAACTTTCCCCACTACCTGGTTCAACTTACCCCATCCATGAGTGAGTTGAATCACGAAAGTGACGTTTTTCGTATTCTATTTATACAAAGAATATAAAAAGCTGTATCAAACAACCTGCGTGTAAATGTATTAAATGGATTTAACCACTAAATGCCCCAATTTCAGGTTTCTAATACCTACACCAAAGAAGCAATGGCAACAAATGTGAAAAATGTTTCAACATACCCGTCCTCCTCTACCCTGCTGCATCGTAAAATTGGCGCAACACCCAACACGAATGCAAATGGAAATGAATGTCTGTGAATTTGTTAAAATCGTCCTGGCCAACCAATTCCATTTTGAAAGAGACCAATCGCTGTGGCTTCAAAGCGATTTTGAAGATACGCACTGCCGACTTGATTCTAATCCATACGTCAAAGGTCTTTGCACACTGTTCGTTTTTTTTCGAAACATCGGAGGTAGTCATTGTGATAATTCTACTTGGCATAACTGATTAATCTCAAGTGATGTGCAGCAGTTGATGTAAAGATCGAGTCTTTGCCAAATTGGTTTAAAATATCTTTTACGATGAGGTTACGAATAACGTCAAAAACAGAGTTGGCTTCTAGTCCATAAAGTTTTTACAGGACCGTTTACAAACAACCTGAAACTGTGATAGACAACGCGCTTGAGATTCCACTTTGCAGTGTGCAACATATTCGATAATGTTTCAAAAGAATTGCAAGATATGATGTTTTTTTTACGCAAGCCGTGGCAATGCTCACATGTCCACTTTACAAAATTTGGTATTTCGTTGAAATTGTTTGTAAATTTCGAGATCTCCAGCAACAATGCAAGTTTTTTTTCCACATGTTCGTCAATTCGTAATTGTTTTTCAATTTTTCATTTGTGCCCAAATTTTTCAGGATTATACTTACAGGTTTACTCTTTAAGTCCCGCGCCCGTCAAAATTTTGGCAAAGGTTTGCAACGCTATAATTCGCCAACCGATTGAGATAGAAAGCTTCTACGACCATCTACGGATTCAGCAAGTCTTCTAGTTGAGGTTGAAAAAAAATTTTTTTGTTTTTGGTTTGGGGTTTTCTGGGGGGACGTCACAAGTGGGGGTGCTTTTTGTCCTACTTTACGCGGCCGTGCGAGTGGTGATTCCGGCCAAGCTTCGTCGTCAAGTGCTCGATCTTTTACACGAATGCCATTTCGGCATCCAACGGATGAAGCAGTTGGCAAGGACGGCCGTTTACTGGCCGAACATCGATTCCGACCTTCTCGATCTATGCTGCCAATGTTTGACTTGCCCCGAGCATCAGTCCGAAACGTCGAAAGCTGCCGTCCACCCGTGGATGTTACCTGGGAAGCCGTGGAGCCGCCTACATATTGATCATGCCATCAACTTTCTGGGGTTCAACTGGCTTGTGGTTACTGACGCCTATATTAAGTATCCTGCATCAATGCAACGCAGTCAGTGTCAGCGAAGTCAACGATCAAACTCTTGCAAGAGGATTTTGCGCATTTCGGTTTTCCACATACAGTTGTAACTGACTGCGCTGCTACCTTTAAATCTGAGGAGTTCCATGTATTGTGCAAAGAGAATGGTATTGTTCTTCTGACAGGAGCTCCGTCCAATCCTCCCACCAATGGCGCCGCTGAACGTTTGGTGCAAACTTTCAAACAAGCGTTGAATAAGTTGGCCAAAGCCCCAAAAGATGCGTTGCATGACTTCCTGAGAAATTACCGGCGCTCTCCGTTATCAACCGAATACTCGCCAAGCGAATTGCTTAACTTAATGTCAAATCCGTACCAAAATTATACACCCTATTGCCTTCACGTACTCACACTGCACAGGGCAAACAAGCGAAAGAAGTTACCAAGTCTCAACAATCTGAGCGCCAGCTCCCCGTAACTCAAGTAGCGGTTACGTACAAGGTCAGAGATCCCTGCTACGCCCTTTATTTTAGACCACGACGTGATCGCGACCCTAGATGGCTACCTGAACAATACGTTTTGGGACCCGCAGTGTCAACGTGCGTGTGGTTCCGAGAGGTCCAGTCTGAAGACGCCACACACATCAACTGCAATGACGTTACGTTTCGCCAGATAACACAGAACCTGGCGATACTACCAGGTTGTCCGAAAGCATAGAAGAGAACCTCTCCGTTTCAGAGCAGCTCTCGAGCGACACTTCGACAGCGACCGCCGGGCAACCGCCGACGTCACAAAAAGATAGCCCGGAATATGGGCCGAGCCATCCTCGGCGAATATAACGGCCGAGAAAACCTCGTAAACTTTCTTGTTGTTAAAGTCACGATTTCCTTACCTCACAGGGGAGGTATTAGAGTTGTGTTTTCTTGAACTTTCCTTGTGCACGCTTGGCAAAAATGCCGCGGCGCTGATTGTTTCTTCCGGCAAACGATTTTTATTCCACGCCGAGCGTTGAATTGTTTTGCTCGCTCTGTACCTTTTGGTCGGTCGCTAAATACTAACTCATTCTATTCGATACGCGCTCTGCAGCTCTACATTACTGTACTCAAGCCGTAAGCGGAACTGTCTGCCTTGTTTTCCGTGATCTTCTCCGAATAAAGTAGTGCTTTTTGTACAAGGTGCTCTGAGTTTTGAAACTCTATCAGGGAAAAACACAACATGTATCTACAAATGCCTTTGGCCTCCGCGATACAGTTTGCTTCGCGTGCTGGAAAACTTGCAACTCGGGAGCTGTAAAAGTTGTAAAATCCCACAGATTTTTACACTGTAAATGTCGCTTACGTAGCAGATTTTTGGGTATCATTTCTGAGAAATCCTGTATGCAGAAATATCACTAAAAAACGATTTCTGTTCTTGTTTGCATGCGAGCAACCTACCTTTGCAAGCAAAGATTTTCTGCGCTTGTCGAAAGTAAATGAAAAAAACAAACTCAATCAAGGATGGTTGATCCTCTTATGGGAGAAGCCCTTGAAACAAGGTTAAAACCTAGCGTTTCGCTGTTGGTGGATGAAATGCAGCAGCAGCAATCACAGTAAATTATATGTTTTCTCTTTTTTTTCACACTGGGTGTTATACAAACTTCGTGAACAGTAAGACCGACTTTCATTGAATTTAGTGGTACTTGCCGTGCCTTTCCGTTTTCAGCGTTGTTGTTGCTACATGCATATAGCTTAACTCAATTTCTTCACCTGTAAAGGGCTGCACGATCCGTGGTACAGAATTATGATTCAAATAAAGTCAAAATTGCCTTGAAAATTGGTGGACATTTGGTGTCCTTGTTAAGCAAGGAAAACAAGCAATTCTTGCCGCAGTTGAAAAACACGCTCCAAAACATTTCCTCTGGATAACCAGCGTGCCTCAGCATGAAATATAGCCTCGTTGCTTCTGCTACAATGTCTTCGCTCACTTCTGAAAACATTCCGATGTTTCTTTGAATCTGGGCAGATGAAATTCACAATTTTTTGATATCATCAAGAACAATCTCCAGATCTGGCCTCTCGTTGTTTTCTTGATTGACCACAAATTCTCGATTAATCATGCAACGAGTTGAATGCAACGAGTTTTCGCAGAGACATTTCGGTAATTTTCTTGTTTTAGGACATTTTTTGACTAAAATACGCATTTTGACCGAATTGACTTAATTTTTTTCGGTCATTTCAAAAATATTTTTTCTATCACCGAAAAAAAACAGGTTGAAACACAGTCAAGGAAATTGTGTCTGAAATTTTTTGGACCACACCATTAGAAGAATCTTGCATGGCTGCTGCTCCATTGCTAGCAACTGACTTATACTTCGTCCAATCAAAACCATGTTCCTCGGTGAAGTGATTCAATTTGGGGAAGATAACACGAGCAATGGCGCAAACTCCAATTTTTAGACAGCAAAACTTGACGATAGTTTTCGTTTCGTCATCGACAAACCTACAATAAACAATCACTTGCACCATCCCTGAAATATATGTTGTTTCATCGAGTTCAAAACCAAACGACTGGACTCTCATCAGCTTGTCAAGAAGTTGTTTCAACAAATCTTCTGAAACATGAAGAGATCTACGTTTAGTAATATTGCCTGATAGTAGAATTTATCTTACTTTGTAAACAGTTTTTTTTTCTCCAAACAGAGTATCAGATCTAATTTTGAAACAGGGAAGAACTACAGACTCCAACTCGGTTTACGTGCGTTCTCTTTGCATAAAGATATGAACCATTTTCAGAGAAGCAAGTACTACATCGATATTTCTTTTTTACCACTTTATTCTAAAACGAAGAAAGTTTCCACCAATGACTTCATAGAGATCCTTCAAAGAATGCCTTTGACTTATTTTGATGCGTAGAATTTTGTGTCTTCACACGGTTTTTGAGATGTTTTTGAACAGAATTAGCCTACTTGTACCAAATACGGTTGCATAAAGTAGGCAATACCTTGGTGAAGGGCACGGTTTCAATATTTCTTCTTTTGTGCCATAACACCCATGCGCGATGTAGGCATCGTTCCATTTGTTCATCATTACAATGCAAGCTAGAAGTGGCACGGGACAGCACTTTTGCAGCCCGGTCCGCCCGGAGCTAACAAGAAACCGCCCGGTCTATGCTAAACCAAAGTTTGTTTTCTGGCCCGGACCGGTCCGTGGCCCGTAATATTCAGTAACCTCAAAAGCAAAGTAACAACACTTAAGTTCTCGCTTTGTCGTCCTTTGGACAATATAACCATGTAGTCTTAATGGCTATAGGTCCACTGAAAGCAATTTTGAAAGCTTATTCGTCCGCCACCTGTAACGTGACACTAACACATGACAAGTGTATGTACGGCTGCACTACACTTGCTAGTAAATACAGATAACCTAAACCTAACACCGAATCCTAAACTAGGAGTTCAAAAACTGGTTTAGTACCCCTAGGCTATTAGGGGAGCATTTGCTTATCTGAGGTACATTTGAGGTTAGCAATCGAAGGGAAAGATATATTTACATATTATTCATTTCGAATTATTTATACATACATCAGTGAATATTATTTTCAAAATCATTGTATGCTCATTGGTAAATACATTCTAGTTGTTTTCCACAGCATTTTTGTCATAGGCATAAGCAAGCTGAAGGCCTACATGACGAGGGAATGTTTGATAACACCTGTCCTAAACCTAAACTCAGTCCCGTCACCACGGGGAGCTGTGGTGGGCTTAGTCCTCCAAAAAAAGATCCAAGCCAACCCAAATTGAAACACGAAACACTATAAATCAGTGGATCTTTGTCAATTTTTAGAATGTCAAGTCACCACGCACAAACGCAAAGCCCCCATATTGAAAGCTTTCTGGCGACGGTTCGGCCTAAACCTCGTCGACAGCGACAGATTATAAATAAAAGTATTTGTTGCCTTGACTGATTCATAACATGGTTCATCGGTTTGTGTGGAAACAAGTGAAACAGAACATTAGCAGAACGGTAAAATGGAGAGAACAGCAACAAAACATTTCCTTGTTAGATTTTGAAACTTTGCAAAACCAAAAATTTTTTTAGCGGTGACGTCATTCCATGCCGCTACGGGCCGCTGCGGTCTGCTCGCCAAGTAGGCGAAAATTTTTGGTTTTGCAAAGTTTCAAAATCTAACATTGAAATGTTCTGCTGCTGTTCTCTCCAATTCCCCGTTCTGCTAATGTTCTGTTTCACTTGTTTCCACACAAACCAGTGAACCATGTTATGAAACAATCAAAGCAACAAACACTTTCATTTATAGTCTGTCGCTGTCGTCGAAGTTTAGGCTGAACAGTAGCCAGAAAGTTTTCAAAAGGGGGGCTTTGCGTTTGTGCGTGGTGGCTTGACATTCTAAAAATTGACAAAGATCCACTGATTTATAGTGTTTCGTGTTTCAATTTGGGTTGGCTTGGAGCTTTGTTTGGAGGAATAAACCCACCAAAGCTCCCCGTGGCGACGGGACATGGTTCACGTTTAGGACAGGTGTTATCAAACATTCTCTGACCATGTACCCCTCCAGCATTTCGATAGACGAGCATGTACCTCTAAAATTGCTTATGACAAAAATTCTGTGAAAAATAACGAGAATGTATTTGCCAATGAGCATACAATGATTTTGAAAATAATATTCACTGATGTATGAATAAATAATTCGAACTGAATAATATGTAAACATATCTTTCCCTTCGATTGCTAACCTCAAATGTACCTCTTCAGATGGGCACATGGTCCCCTAATAGCCTAGGGGTACTAAACCAGTTTGGGAACTCCTAGTTTAGGATTTGGTGTTAGGTTTAGGTTCGGGGTTAAGGTTTGTGTTCAGTATGTTATTAGGAAGTGCAGTGCAGCCTTACATACACTTGTCATTTGTTAGTGTCACGTTACAGGTGGTGGACAAATAAGTTTTCAAAATGCTTTGGTGGACCTATACCCATTAAGACTACATGGTTTCATTGTCCAAAGGACGACAAAGCGAGAACTTAAGTGTTGTTACTTTGCTTTTGAGGTTACGGCATAATACGGGCTACGGGCTGGTCCGGACCACAAAATAATCAAATTTTATTCGTTCTTTTATACAAACCCGATGCCTTTGTTGAAGGCGTTAGTGTATGGTTAATACCAAAACGATGTACCGCCATATTTAGCAAACCCTGTGGAAAAATAGGCAAGGTCTGGAAAAGACCTGAATGACCAGTCGCACAGACTGATGTGAAGTTTTGAATTTTCAAGTAGACATCCAAGGTAGAATATGCGGGTAATACAGTGCATAGCAGCGAAAAAAATACAAACATTTTTTGTTTCTGTTCTTGAATGTCTATGTATTGGTCAAACATAGGTTTTATCAATTTCCTGCTGCAGTTACTCGCATCGAAGTGTAGCTTGTTGTAACGTAAAGATGTTTGCAATTTCGAAAGCTGCAATTCTGTATTATCGTAAAAGTGACGTCTTGACAATGCTGTCATTAACTTGTTTTTATTCCAATAAAATACACTTTTGTTGCATTGTTTTGCCCATAGTGAAATCAGTGTTCTCAGTGCTTCTATATGTAGTGTGCTTTGCGAAAAAAGCCATACAATAACAAAGGTCACATAAAACACAGCAGTAATTGTTTCACAAAAATTTAATGCAGGTGAAGCCACATGGTGATCACACTGCATCCATACTCTAAACCAGTGGTTCTCAAAATTTTTTCGTTGAGACGCCTTTGAAAATTTTGCTGGACCTGCGAGGCACCAGCAATAAGAATTTAAAAGCACATAAAATAGTCAAAGTTTTATATATTGATCAAATAACAAAAAGAAATATGCATCATTAATGCGATGTGTGGGCTTGGTTATTTGCACATTCGTCGAATCTTGGAAGAATTTGTTAAATACCAGCCACATTTCTCTCTCAACATATATTCGTGGTTGATATTTGGTTTAAATCACGGCAATGGCAGAAAATCCTGATTATTATAAACACGACACAGTGAAAGGTACAACCATACGTAGCGCTTTTTTCGCCAAAGCTGGGAGTTCGTCATTCAATGAAATTCAAAAAATTTGTCTCATTTCTTGAATTAAACTTTCTTTACAGGGACTTACCACAGGTAAAGTCAATATAATTTTATTTTTATTTTTCAATAAAGGACGATAGGGTAAGTTGGACGAAAGGATCACGAATCCATTCATAGCTTGATAAATTCCTGGAAAATTATTCAGGAAGATTGCGACTCGAGCTCAGACAGATGTTGCAAAAATATACTTCGTATATTTGAAGGCAGCATCACAGATATAATTTAAAGCAAATTAGACAAGAAAGTAAAGCACCGAGAACTTCCACACGCGTTTGCTATATCTTCCTTCCGCAACGAGAGCGTTTAATTATTGTCGCAATTTTATCTGATACGTCAAGAATATTTTATCCGGCCCTTGCATAGAAAGTTTATCCAATTTAGCAACGTTATTCCACAAGTGAGTAAATTTGAATATATATTCCTCCTGAGCTAAGCAATCAGCAAGTTGATTATTTTATAACTAACTACTGTTGCTTTCATTTGTCTGAAGTAAAGTTAATTAAAATTGTGCAATGCGTTCATTAGCGAAGAATAACTAAAGATATAATCATGAGATGATAATAAGCTATCTGCTGTCAGAACGACTGCACTTGAACAATTACTGTTACTTGGTGAAGTGATAAAACTGCACTTGATATTAACTCAATGAATAAAACTACACTGAGTTTACTTTTTGTGTGACGCCTTTGAAAAACTAAAACGACGCACCAGGGCGTCGCGACGCACAGTTTGAGAACCATGGCTCTCAAATAATGCAGAGGAAATATTCGCGCTCGCATACCGCTTTTTTCTAAAATTTTACAAGCCGCATCGGAAGCAAATGATTTGATTCTTTGTGTAAATTAATATCAGGGGTGTGTAAGCAATGAATTAACCTTTCCATGATAATTTGGACAATTTCAGAGGTCCCATTCTTGCGCTAAAAGGAAATCGATCATAGGGTACAGTTGGGGCCAGGGATATGGATTCGGAACCCGGAGCCGGAGCCCAAGCAATTTTGGATGGTTGGAGCCGGAGCCAAAAATTTTGAGATGGTGGAACCGGAGCCTGAAATTTGGGTTCCGGTTCCACAGGCACAGATTCGGTTTGAAGGGCAAGCGAGTTATACAAATAATACAAGTTTTTTTCTGATTTTTTGGACCAAATTGTTCCGGAGCCAGAGCCAAAAACTTCTAGTTGTTGGAGCCGGAGCCAAAAAAATCAGATGCCCCGAGCCGGAGCCTGAAATTTGAGAACCAGCTTCACAGCATTGGTTGCAACCACCAAAGAAACAGTTGCTGTAACGACTCTGAGCTCGACTGCTAAGTAGACTTTGCACGCGTGATCAGGTGGGCACTACTAATGAACCGTTTACTGTAACAGTGAATCACGTGTTTGCTCACGCAAATAATCTTATCCTCGTTAGGGCGAGGTAGCAGTCAGAAACAAGTTAATAAGTCATCATGCTTCTGTCGTCCAAGCAAATTTTGGGAACACAGTGTTGAGGTTTTCTTGATTGCAGGTTCGCAACTATGCGTGCTTTGACTACAGACCGAAAAGCAGCAATCAGGATTCTGCGCACTTTCTCCAGAACCACGAAAAAGCTGCTCAGAGATGTTAAAGCGTGATAACCATAACATATTCAAACTCAAACCTAAAAGCCAAAAAAGAGAAGTACACAAGCTCAAAATTCATTGATCATTACTTCAGTTTACTTCGACCGATCATTTCATGAAACTCTGAACTCCATTAGTGACCTCAAAGCATCAAGAGTGGCGACCTTACAGCTGTGATCACAAAAACGTGTTCGTTTTTTTTGTTTAAATTCATGAGATCATCATTTAGTAATCAAACATGCTTTTGTCAAGAAGATCTTGAATTCGCACTCAAAGTAAACAACTGGCAATATGACGGGAATTGAATCAATGCTCCTTCCATCAGCAAACAATAAATCTAACGCAAACAAAAAATAGCAATTTTGTTTTATATAAAAGCTCTGATCTGGTAAAATAAGAGTATCTTTTATTTTATCAGCGATAAACAAGCTCATTTGCATAACACACCAAATTTAAGATAAATGTTGTCGGCTCTGTTATTGCAGCACGGTGATAGAACAACATTTAGCTATATCCGTGCGCATTTAGCGAAATCTGCGCACATTTAGTTAAATCTGCACGCATTTAGCTAAATCTGCACGCTTTAGCTATATCTGCGCACATTTAGCTAAATATGAGTGCAATTAGCTAAATCTGCATGCACATAAAGCCCCGAAGCGTGTCGGCTGTGACGAATAGCATGGTATCTTGTTTAATGAAAAACTTGGTGTTCTGTGTCAGTATTCCTGACAAATGCTAGGGTACTGCTTTTTTGTGTGAGGCACAAATACCCTGGCATTGTTTAAAGCAGAGGTGATGAACATGCGCCCCACAATAGAATTTCGTGCGGCCCGTGAAGCATTCAGATGAGACCAGCAGTCTTGAAATTTCTTTGACCCGCTTCTGTTGATGAACAATTTTTTTCGTTTTAACAGGTTTCATAGTATGACTAAAAAGTTGTGCGGCCCACTAACTCAGCGGTAACTGACAAAGTGACCCGCGCTAGCAAATAGGTTCGTCACCCCTGGTTGAAAGCAAGGCGGTACCACGTCTAAATTAAGGCTGTTTTGTCATAATGTTGGTTTGTGTAGACGATGGATCGCAGTCAACATGTTGTGGCGGTGTTGGCACCATTTTTGAGCCAAGTTAAATCTTTGTCATTGGCGTTGCCAAACCTGGTCACTGGTGCTGAAAGTCTTTCCATTGTAATTGTCAGTGGTCTAATGCATATTTCTTATATGCTCACGAAGATTATTTTTACATTTGGGCTGTGGGACAATCGTGGAAATACACTTAGATGGAAACACAAAATATGTACAAGCTGCAGTGTATTAAAAATATCCTTCAGTGTATGATACGGAAGACGATTGCAATAGATTCAGTACCTTGATACCGTAAATTAATGAAAAATCAGTACAAAATATTTAATGAGGATTGCTACAAGGAAACAGGACTGGAAGATTGTGAACATTTCAGAGCTTGACAGATTAGAAAAATATTTGACATTGTTTTTGTTTGTCTTCCATATTTGGCACTGGTTTTATCTCTCGCAGTTGGTTGAAAGTAGCCCTATCTACAATGCTGAGTTCTAGGCTGCCTTGCCTGAAACAGGTGCTTATCAGTTAAATAGAGCATCAATCGAAACAAATTCTGCTTCCCTCATAAGCCTGTTTCTGCTGAAACAACTGCAACCCCCTTGAAATCGATAGAAGTGAAATAACACCCCCAATCTTACCTACCTTTTCACTGCACCTTCACTGGCCAAATGTGCTTTCGCAAAAACGCCATTGTTGCTGGAATCCAATTGAACAAATATTTGAAAGTTATCAAGACAATCCAATGTTTGCAAATTTTTAGACCCGTCTACAGCTGTAATCTTCAAAAACGTTTATGATATACTCTATCAATAAACAGTGAAGGATAGTTCAGGTTTTAGAATGTAGTTAATGCACATGCAGGCAATGTGTGTTTCTGCCACAAGCCCGCAGATTGCAATTCACAATCAGTCCACATGCAGCACAGACAATACACATTAGATACGCAATAATGAAGGACGCTTTCTAAAAGTATCTGTGTTTGGCAACGACAATGACAAATCTGAATCTAGGCACAAGAAATTATGCCAAAATGACCACGAAATCTTCAGCAAATGCAGCAATGATTGTTACCTTTTGTAAATCATAGAGCATTGGTTTTAATGCTTGTAGTGTCAAAAAAGTACAGCAGCCCATGTTGGCGACGTCAAAATAGTAGCAGGATAAAAACACGAACAATGCAGGTTTTAACGCATATTGGCTGCTTTGGATGTACATATCTTTTGCCATGCGAAAACAGTTGTCAAAAACGTCCTAGACGAGGAATTCAAGTCACTGTTTTGAGAATTTTGGAACAAGGACATAATTGATTTAAAAAGATTCCTAATCGTTTTGCCTCTATGAAGAGTATACTGCTATCTTCAAGGTTCTAGTAATTTCAGTAATCTGAGCTGTTGCTTTTTGCACTGTCTGTCGAAGGAAATCCTTTCCCAGCAAAGAATCAGACATTAAGATCTTACAGAGCATATATTTCGGTTGCAAAGTAGGCATCATCGATTCTTATTCAAATAGAACCTGGTGTTTTCATGTTTTTATGTAATGTTTATTCTGTCTTGTGCACATCCAATTGTCGCGGATGCAAATACACTCAATAATTTTTTACTTCAATTGCTTTTTACTCTTGCTATGTTTAATAATTTTGGAGCACGCCGAACTTTCTAAATGAGACTGTAGATTCACTCCCTCTGTTACATTGGCATGCTCTTTTCATATGTAATTTTACTTCACCGTGTTCTGTGCTTGTTTTCTTCTAACTGTGCTTACTTTATTTTCAACTGCTATTTCTAACACTTATATAATGCAAACAAAAAATGTAAAAGCAAGCTGTATGCTCCAAAGTCAAAAATAGCAGATAAAAAGGGAATACTGCAAACATGAACGAAATAATCCAATGGCATTTCAATTGAACAATATGCAGTATATTACAGAAAACGTAAATGCTAAATCATTTGCATGAGGATTATTTACATGAAACAGATGATGGTGGGCAAGCAATGGGTGACGAGTTGAGGCTGACACTTGTCAATCACTTGTCTCCACCACTGACTGCTGTAAACTGCGTGCAGCAACTACCAGAGATATCCCTGGTCTGCGTTACAGTCTTTCTCGCGCAAAATGTTCCACTTGACTCGTGCCTAGCGTTACGCTTCATTGCAATCCTGTAATCCTATACGTTTGTTGCTAGGTGAGGTGAAGCTAAGTATACACCAGTTTGTTTCATTGCGCTTCTTGCCAACTCCGTCGGCTCACACAGATTTTTGTAACTTGCTGTGATTATTTTGAAAAGAGTTTTCACTTGCGTTTTGCAAAGGTTTCCCTTGGCATTGTAACCGTAGCAACATTAGGTTGACAAATTATCCAAAGAAAGGCACACTTTTTCAAAGCTAATTCTATGTTTTGAAGTGTAAGTCCCTTTCAATAACAAGGAAATGGTTGTGAAGTAATTTACTAAATCTCTGTTATAAAATGAGCTGAACAGAAACAGGCGTTTAAGTGATACAGCCACAAGGAATTCAGTTTCAGACGGAACAAGCTATGTTGAAATGAGAAAAGGCTTAACACGTTTTTGTTATAGTATAAAAAGAAAATGAAACAACAAGTCTATAGAGATTGGTTACGAAAACTTCTTAGGATTTTTTACCAAGTTCGTGGCAAGTAAAGCTAAATTATATAAATATTCTTATCAACTTAGAAACTAGTAGATTTCTGGAATACTGCATTGGTGTTCCGCTTACAAGCTTTGTCGGCCTATAATGTTATTCTTCTACTTTTCAAACGTTTTCATGATTCATCAAACTTTGCATAACCTTCATCGCCACTGTTTAATATTTAACTTAAATTTGCTCTTAAAGCAGGTTTATTTGTTTATTACACTATTCCTGCATTGGCTAACTCATGTTCTGTAGATTTTCAATAAACGCGTGAAGTGGTAGCATTTTTTACCCTACGTTTGACACCTTTCACAAATTAGCATTTGATCAGTGAAAATGATACGAAAACATTGCGCGATGTTAATTTAAAGAAATATCTTATTGCGTCCAGCATATTCAGTAAATTACACTTTCAAAAACTGTTTTCAAGATTTTCTCAGCAATCGCGAAATGAGATCTGCTGCACAATACATGAGCTAGCAAAAGAGGTATGTTCACAGAGTGTAAACATGTCTGCAAAAATCTTAATCTCAGAATTCTAAAGTATGAGAAAAACTGGGTCAGTATCTAACTGGTTCAAATAACATTGATTTCAAAGATAAATGAATGCGCGGAAATGGTGAAGCTGTACCTACAGCAGATAAAAATTTTCAATATACATACTGGTAATCAACGTTTCAAGAATGTTTCTTGGTTCTCAAAACGAGGATTTTCAAGTTATTTACTGGCACATTATCATGACCATTGTAAACTAGCACTGATATTGAAAGCTTTGCTACATTCTGCTCTACAAAATTACAACAGAATCATGTACGCAGAGTAGATGAAACTCAAATTGTTTCATCTGATATCGGAGCATTAAGCGTGATTACTCCGACATGCGGACTTACATTTCTTTCAGCTTAAGACAAGTCTTCCATTACCTTTTTTGAAGTCACGTTGCGCTCCATGAAAACCTGCGATTAGAGTGAAACCAAGCGTAACATTTTGAAAATTGAAACAATCGGAAAATGGGCCTGGCTTCACGGGGTTTTGGATAAAACAACACTAATTGCCACAGATTTCAAAAAGTTTTACATCTTCGCCAGTTAATTAAACCATAAACGCAGTGGGTTTGGTCCTATAAGACAGGGCTTCTCAACGTTTTTGTTCGGCGACCCATCTAAAAAAGGTTTTTCAATTCTGACCTTTAATGTAAGCCCAGGTGTTAATGATACGAGTAAACACCCCATTACAAATCTTAAGAGTCGTTTTTTGTATATTGCGAAATCATGAAAATGCACACAATCCACGAAAGTAACTATACAGTAATGAAACTACCACGTAGTGGAATCAGTATGGTGAAAACCGTTAACAGAAAAACAATGTGTTTTATAGAAGCTACCAATAGGCGTTTGGTGGTACAGAACTTGAAGATGGAGTGAAGTAAGAGATTCATCCCAAAGCTTTTCGTCTCACACTCTACAAGGGATATCGTCAGAATGGAGTGCAGATACACCGGAACTGGTTTATAAACAGAAAAGCAGAGTTCTCATTGGTTGCAACGGTAGCCAATAAGAGAGTTTAAGAGATCGGAAAAGAGTTCTCATTGGTTGAAACAATTAGCCAATGGAAAGAGTTTAAGAGGTTTAGGAGATCTTCAACGAGTAAACGAATTGTTTTTGTTTGCAGAGAAGGGGATTCAGAGATTTGATGAAAGTCGCTTCCAGGGGGAGAGATGAAATGGAGTTCGAGTTAGAACAGAGAACTTGTCTTGATTGTAATGTAAGGCACATAGGGCGTTGTCAAGAAGATGTTGACCAATGGCGGATTGGTTAAATTGTGGGGAACTGGTGTCCTTACCGGGGCGGGTAAGGCTTTGACAGATGTGTGGAGTGGGAGGATTGGCAATCGACTTTGGAATGTGTTGTTTAATTCGCTCTTCTAAGCGCTGAGACCTGCGACCAACGTACCAACTTTCGTAGTGGCACACAAATTGTTATACTACGTTGCTTTGATGATGGTAAGGTAGCACGTCTTTCTTTGTTGCTGGTAAGAGCTGTCGTGTCGTGGTTCGACGTGGTTCGACGGAAAAGAACGGCAGACGTTATCTGCTTTTCGAACCTCGTCGAAACGTTTCCGATCCATGGAACATGTAAGTCGACTGGGCATTTTTTCACTGTGTGGACCGGGTTCGAGATAAGTTGTTGAAGTTTTCGTTTAAGAGTGGAGATGATTGAATGTTCCGGGTATCCATTTTTTCAATGGGATTGAGCGGATTTTGTCAAGCTCCAGATCCAGTTTGCCTTTTGAACAGATCTTAAATGCTCTGTGGACCAAAGTATCAATCAAATTGATTTTCCGTTCGTGGGAGCTGAAGGAATTAAAGCGTAGATACTGACCAGTGATGGTAGGTTTCCAGTAGACTGATGTTGAAAATTCCGAACCGAGTCTTTCTACCAACACGTCCATGAAGGGGAGGGAGTGATTGAATTCCTTTTCATGGGTGAAGCGTAAAGAGGGGTGAAGGGAGTTGAGATGCGAGAGAAACGTATTGCAGTCATCTTGATTGTTGAATACGGCGAACGTGTCATCGACGTACCGGAAGTACGCTAACGTTCTATTGGCGAAGTTGAAGAGTTTCTCTTCTTGGCAGCCGACGAAAACGGTTGCTAATGCCGAGCGCAACGGCGACCCCATGGCAACGCCGTCGATTGACGGATCGACCATTCGTAGATTTATTCAAGAGAACGCAGAGGAAGAGAGATTCTCAATATTTTTCGAAAAGGAATGGTTTCTGGACTTGATGACTATCAATTTTAAGAATGCCGTTTCACGCAGATATGTTGTGCAAAAGTCGAAGGTTTTATGAACAGATAGATAAGAAATGAGTGGGCATTCATTTCTTGTCCTTATCCAAAAATGACATTAGCTCTGTTGTGACAATTCAAGTTGGAAACTTTTGTCGTTTAATAGCTCTGCAAATTCATCCTCGGCATAGCAGGTGTGTCGCCTCCTGACATTTCAGTTGTGTATGATTTGTGATTTCACCTTTTCCTGATTCAAATTCCAAAGTACTTCTAAAGCTGCGAATGAAGCTTTTGACTTCAGTCTAAAACTAGTGAGTGTGCCCTCAAAGAGGTTAGTCTAGCCCCTAGACCTACCTAGAGTTCTAAACAGAAGCATGCCTTCGTGTCGGAATGAATGCAACAAGGTCAATATTGGTCAGTACGTTAAAACAACCATGACGTAACAATGCATAACTTCTTGTGCTTGGTCGATCATTATCATTTGACAGGTCAGGCAGACATCCTAATAAACACTTGACAACATCAAGCACGGTATTGCACCTAAACGTGTAGTAGATATAGATTCACTGCAGGCCTACTTTTAATTTTATTGTAAAGATAACAAAGCTTTTATATCTGATTTGTCAAGCCAATTTGTTGGCGATCCCAAAATTACATTTCGTGACCCCATTTGTGGTCGCGACACATAGTTTGAGAAGCCGTGCTATAAAGTATTTGACGAATCATCTGTAATATAAGAACTTTTGAAAAATCAATATCCCTCATTTGTTGACGAAGTAAAGTGTTTTATTTTGTAAAAATTTGTTGCTTACTAAAAATGTCTTTCAGGTTTTGCGGAAGAAGCAAAAGAGACGGAAAATATTTGAGTTTGAACGATCAAATAAACTGTTTCTAAAACTCTGCATAGTTACAGTTCTCGCATAAGTAAACCTTATTCATGATAGACAGACATGATCTGAAACAAGGAAATTTCCTAAAGAGCAATTGTCTAAAAATTAGCAGTAATACCCATAACAATTCAACAAATGCAATAAAAACAAAGCGACTATTTTAGCTGTACGGACATAAAACGTCTCTCCGCTATCTTCAGGGATGCAGGCTTCTCCACAAACACTATATTGTACTTATTGTGCAAATGACTCAGTTGATTAACAAAAGCTATTAAAATATTTTGTTCTGGGAATACGTTTTATATGTCACAATGCATTAATTTAACTGTGCACATGGACTGTTTGCAGTTTTTCCGTCTAACGTGCTGTAGATAATGGTGATAGCTAAGGATAAAAATGCGCCACCACAGTTATGGTCAAGAGCAGAGGTGAAATGTGTGTCAAAAAATTTAAGCACGGTGAGAACTAGGTTTGCAAACATTCTGGGGAAACGGATTTTCAGTCAATGTGATAATTTATACATGGGAATGGAAATTCGTTTGCTCTTCGGTAGAAACACGATTTTCACCGTTGGTAATGCGAATGAAGGCTACAGATGCCCCACTGGATTGTACGTGTTGCAGAAAAAAACGATGGATTTGTAACGAACGCAACAAACGCAAAAAGTAAGAGATGGCAGCCATATCACATGGAACTGCTTACATAGTAACAGCGTTTTACTGTAGACGTAGAGTCAGTGCAATTGTTCAGTGCACATAAACAAAAATGAGCAATAGCAACAATGTTTCTGGCATCAGAGTAATACATTTTGTTATATTGGGCTGTGAAAAGATCTAAACACGTTTATTTTTCGAAAGGCGTTAGTGGCCATATTTCCATTGGGAAGTGCTTAAACACTTTAGTGCTTGAGCTTGAACGTGGATTGGGTAATGCAATATGCTGAACTTTGGTTTGCCTCGTATCATGTGGATGAACATCTGTGATGAGTAGGGCAAGTTTTTGCAACTTTTTTACAGCTTCTAACAGCTTCCTACATCTCAAAATATACGTAGTTCAAGGTTTTGAGATGTTTACAGGAATTTTATATTGATACTTTTTGCAACATTTTCGATTTTTCCGTGCAACTTTTTACTGCAACTTTTATCAAGTATTGCACAACATGTAAAAGTGTCGTTTAAAAAAATACTGCAAAACTTTCAGTTTAGTTCTATTCTCTTTGATTGCATGAAAACGATCTGTATGACGGATTAGCTGCGTCTCAATCTTATCTATGACGAAACAGTTGGTTCGCAAGCCAGAAGTATTACAACCCCAGCCAAGTTCGACAGTGCCGAACTCAATTAGAGGTGGAAGTGCGGACAATCTTGGCCTTGGGCCAAGTCTGCGCAAACGAAAATAGGTTGTGTCAAGTCTTTCGTGGTCAAATGTGCGCATAAATGCAACTTCCTTTGAAAATAAATGCATCTTTCTCACTTTTTTACTGCAACAAAACTTGCCGTAGTGACGAGCTTGAAATTATCGGTAAATATAGCAGGTGTTTTCAATTTCTTATATTTGTCTGATTATCCATGAGCTTGTTTTCCAACTTCAAGACTGCTAAAATCTTTTAAATGCAGAACTTTCTGTGTTTTGTAAATGCTGGTAACCAAGCAGATAAATTCGATCTGCTGGCGGTTATTTTATTGTTTAGCCGACGTTTCGCCCAATCATTAAAGTAGGCTTCCTCAGGGCAGTGTTTTTAACCACATACCATGCAATTTACCAATAACAAGAAACAATGATAAGTGTGAAGTATAAAGACAAAAACGCAAAATTGAACATCGCGTCATATGAAATGGGCGACAGTACGCGACAGAAAACGTAGAAGTGTAAATGAAAAACGTTGGGAGATGACAATGTACAACAACGCAATAAATAGAGTATAATCTGCACATAAACGCACAATACGCGACTAAGTAAAGTAAAGCAGTAAAGAGCGCGAAGGTATGTTTTCAAATACCGATCAAATAATGTGTTAAACTTTCTTGGTGAGACTGAACAAATTCACAGACACAAAAGCGGTCAATAAGATGACAAACTCAACGAAGTCAGTTAGCGGATAAATTTCACTCACGTTTTAAAACATAATGATAAATATCCGGTAAGTTTACGCTTTTATCATTCATAGTGTTGGTTTTAGATTCTAAAAAAAAGCGTGTATGGTAACTATTTACGTGATGTAGAACATGGGCGTAACCTCAATTGAAACAATGGACACTTTGGTCTGCATGTTTCAAAACTTGCGTGAAAAAATTCATGGGCGGTGGCAATTTTGGTGGAGGGACAGCAAGACTTTTATGTGGATTAAGCCACTAACTGGCGCTACCGCATAGGGGTTAAGCTGAACTTATTTACTGTCGTCTGCCAAAATCAGAATAGGTACTTTTTGTTTATCATACATGGTGTGGCTGTGATATTATTTGGTTGTGGTCTACCTCCTGAGGGAGACAGGGTTATCAAAATGACCGTGTCCCGTTAGTCTGTTTTGTAAATATAGTAAAACATAACGAAATTGTGTGAATATAGTGTAAACACAGCAGCTAATTGAAAAACACAAATGCAGTATAAATCACTATTAACGTTGACATTATTTTCAGTTCAAAATTTTTACAATGAAATGAACTCTGTGCACTAAGGCAATCATTTGCAAGTTTTCGAATGAGAATCGGAATCGCTTACGAAGCGTTATAACACCATTTCAAACACTGGTGCAAAAACTAAACGAGTTGCGCTAGTGATTGGAGTGTAAGCAGGCAAAGTTTTTTTGCACGACACAGTTTAGCAGGTTTAGATTTTATTTTGTGTTAGAAAGTGTTTTTCAGAAAGAGATAACTCAACAAACCTACATGCAGAAATTATTGAAAACAATAAGGATGAATTAACCGAATTTTATAACGCGCAACATAGAACTGCCAGACCCAAATTTCGCTACAAAGACGTCATCGAACGTGACATGGCTCGGTTCCACATCTCGCCACAGTTCAGGGAAATACTTGCTGCAGAACAGATGGTGTACCTCCCTGAGTGACGGATATTCTTTCTCACTTACAAAATACGTAGAAAAAGCGCCGAGCTTAACATCGTCAAGAACGGCAGCCGTAGGCCATAGTATAGTAGTAATGTTAATCATACTCAGCGCTTCTTGAAAAATGCTTGCGTTTGTTGAAAGATAATTTAATTCGCAACCAATAAAAATCCAGCTAGGAATTTCGAATATTTGAAGTTTACGATGAAAATATTGCCAGGCATTGGCTCAACGAAATGACAAGCCATAACGATTCCGTCCATTGCAACATTTAATAAACCATAGGCATGTCACAAGTTAAATGAGCAACTACGATGCCAAATACAACACAATCAACCTCACCGCATACAACTGTTATCAGCTTAAGTCTGCAACAGACCATTCTTTTATCATAACCGCAAGGCTCAAGAATCAGACAACAGACTATTTAATCTACCGATCTTGCGTGCCATATTAATAATTGGGGATGTTTATGTTTGTTTGTTACGAACACCCAATCAAACTCAATCAATTTTCCAGTAAAACGAAACAGCAAGGAAGACACAAAATGGCTTATGTTTGGCATTGTAGTGTATTTTGCGACACTAAACCACTCTTCGTCATAGTTTACACAAATTGGATAAAATAAACAGTCACAGCCGAGTCGATGAGGGCGTAATAGTTGGGAGCCACAGGATCAACCGCTTACTTTTGCGGACGATTTGGTGCTGCTGGCATCATCTCAACAGGGACTTCAGCATGTGCTTTATTGGTTTTCTGCTGCGTGCGAACGAGCTGGAATGAAAATTAGCACCAAAACGACCGAGACATTATCCAAGTAGGCTACAGATGTTTTTGTTGAAGTGGCATCGGAATCAGGAACCACTTTAAATTTCACAGAAAATAAATCCATTCCTTATCGCCGGTTCCACGTTATGAGCTGGTTATTGCATTAGCAATTGCGACCGAGGGGCTGATTTTTCCTCTGAAAAATGATCCTGAGTAATCACGGTGCTAATGGAACGGCACAGAGTCGTTTGTATAAGTATTGTGGTTGTGTACAGTCTTGGAAAGTGCGTATTTTACTTTGAGTTGATAAAACGTAAGGAGATTTTGTTTCCCAGTTTTGATGAAGGTGAAAACAATGATGCCATTATCAAAACATTGGCATCATCCCAAACTGGTACAGTTGAGGTAAGCTAACATTGGGTTGGCAAAACACACTCGTGTCTACCACAGTGCTAGTGGTGACACTGAACATTCTCTGATATTGTTTGAAACTGACGATTATCTG
>Ga0210059_1002546_pt1 | contig 28597 bp, 21 predicted proteins | sample Ectturendosymbi2_FD_188042 | JGI IMG/M metagenome (GOLD analysis project Ga0210059, IMG submission 188042) | Ecteinascidia turbinata endosymbiont from Florida, USA - Sample 2 (SPAdes) (version 2) | ecosystem: Host-associated > Tunicates > Ascidians > Unclassified | place: Key West, Florida...
ATCTATCTATCTATCTATCTATCTATCTATCTATCTATCTATCTATCTATCTATCTATCTATCTATCTATCTATCTATCTATCTATCTATCTATCTATCTATCTATCTATCTATCTATCTGGTCTTTTTGTGCGTTTTAAGTTTTTGACGCCCGAGCGAATAAAATATTTGTGCAGTGCGAAACTGTTAATACCGCTGACTCTGATCTGTTGACTTTACTCTTGTAGTTCATTTTCTCATGTCGTCAATTCAGCTGTTAGGTCACAGTATGGAACGATTTTACCCCTGGGTCTTTCATGCGCCAAAAGTCCTACTAGGGGCAGGTGCTGGCTTAGAGGGGTCAATGGTACTCGGATCGGGACTAAAAACTTAACACCGAAATCCGAGTTAACACTAGCTTATAAAAAGTTTGTCTAACATTCACGTTTGGTTAAATGATTAGTTTTGATTTTCACAACTTTATAACATCCGACGTTTGTTTAGCAGCTTTTAATAAACCAAACTTTGGAATGCTTCTTTATAAAATCCATTGGAGAATGTCAAAATCAGGTTTTTTTTAAGGTGTTTTAGGGACCCGATTCGGGCCCCTAGAATTGAAAATCGGGTCCCTACAATCAGCGAAAGTTGTCATCGGGTCCTTAGAATCAGAGAAATCGGGTCCCTACAGGTCCATACCGGGTAGCTTACATTTTCCTCTAAAAAAACCCTAGTTAAAATGTTAACCAATATCCTCCATTTAAATTTTGCAAATATGCTTTTGCTTCTTACTTAAGCTGCCTTTTCATTGGCACACTCCACAAAGCAATAGATCCAGCTGCAGATCCAGTTACCAGGTTTTCAGAATCTGGCGAGAAGCATGACACTTGGACTGCATTGGAATCCGAGTGACGTAAATCCATCAGTGGCTGAAAATAGTTAAGTGTTTTTGTAAAAAGCGCGTTGTCTGTCACTTGTCATTTTATTTTGGTTATGAAATACTGTCCTTCAATTCAATGTAATGCACATACTGTACTTTCAAACTTCCTATTCTGAAAAACCACCTTATATACCAGGAACAAACTGCATACTTGTAAGTGGAAAAATAGTTAACAATATTAGGACAGAAGAGCAAAATTATTTATGCAACTGCTGAAAATGAATGCCGTTACAACTAAAAATAACTACACGTTTTGGGAAGTGCAAATAATTACACGTTCTGAGCAATGGCGTAACTAGAGGTTTGAGTCAGGGGGAAGCTTAGTTGAAAGGGGCATATTGCCCGCTGTGGAGGGCCCACTATAGCCAACACTCAGAAACAAAACTTAAGTGTAGTGAAACCCTAAATCACTGGAAAATACTCCGAAACACGTAAAAAATAGCAATCTGTTGAAAGCCAAAAGAATACTAAAACCGAAATATAAACTAAGCGGGGTCCCATTTTTTACATTTAGGTTGCCAGATGGTGCATTTCACCCCTCTGCCTCGTCAGTAACGCCACTGCTTCTGGAAGTTTTGTTTTTTTGAACTTGGGCCAATAAGAATTTGGTCGAAGCCTTCAACAGGGGACAGCTGCGTGAATTGAACTTCTGCAAAATACCTTTGCTTCTTGATCACTGATATTGTAAAGATGAGCTCGCCCGTCTATTCCAACAGCGGCTAGAAAAGATTCAGTCCTGTCAAAAGTCACGTGATTCAGGCCGTATTTGAAGCCTTCAACGGGTGAGTAGCCGAGTTCTTGAAAAGTCTCAGCTGAAAATATCCGCATGGTTTTGTCACCTGCACATAAAACGAAAATATAGCTGATGCTTTTTGTCAGGTGCTGATGCTTTGTTTCAAGCAGGAGTGCAGTGAAAGATAGGATAAGGTAGTATTTTTGCCTGCGTCATAAATGTATTATGGGTTTTGCTGAAGGTTGCCCGAGTTTCCCCGCAACGCAACATGGTGCAAAATTTACAAAAGAAGTCACTACGTAAAGAGGGATGCGAGGACGTGTGAAAAAGAGTAAGCTAACTGTACATAAACACGTGCATCTGATCTATGGAATCTAAACAACTAGATATTCCAATGTACTCTACTGGAATTGATCGCACGCTCGATCTTTTGGAGAAAACACAACAGGGACTTTTGAGAAGCTTTTGTAACGTGTTGCCTTTTCATTTTGCCGAAAATCAGCCTCACACACGTTCCATCGCAAAACCTAATTGAGGATTGAACAGAGCAATACTTGGAAGTCTCGCAAAGACAGACAAAAGCAGCAGGAACGCAAATGTTAATGATTGGAATGGACCATGTCAGACCAGGGGTCACCAACGTGGTGCCCGCGGGCACCAGGTCGCCCGCAAGGACCATGTAGATCGCCCGCAAGGACCATGTAGATCGCCCGCGGGCCTGTTCTAAATATAATATTAGCATGATCAATGTCTTCACATTAACGAATATCAATACTAAAATAATTGAAGGTAAATTGAGCAACATTTCTATTTCAGAAGTGTGTATCGAACTAGTAGCCCTTCGCATTAATCGGTACACAAGAAGTAGCTCACAGTTTCAAAAAGGTTGGTGACTCCTGTGTTATACGTTCCGAAATCTATTGCAGTTATATTATTTTCAGGATGTCCAATATGGTTTCATTTAAATCGTAGGTTCTTCTAGCTTTTATAATTGACCACAGTCTATTCCAGTAAGTACAGTTTTTTAGAGTCACATGTGAACGAGGCAGTAAAATAAAGTAGTGTTAAGTACTTTAAAAAAGGTTGATAAACTGTAAAATCTGGCAATGTTGGTAAATGAAGACGTTGCAAAATCAGTGAGGGCAAAAGAAAAGTTTTCCTAAGCAACTTCTTGAAGTATCGTGAACCAAACGGTCGCTTAACGCCTTCAGTGAGAGACTGGTCTCGCGACTTGGTATCGCCTCCGAAACAAGTCTAGATACCATTTGTGGTGAAACTTGATCTTGATATCGGTCTGGAAAGATACAAGCTTTCGTCTCGAGCCTTTGTCTCGAAACTTGCAATGCTCGACTAAAACCTGACATTTTGCACGAAATTCCAGCTTGAAGCTTGACTTCGAAAGCGTTTTGTTTGGATCTAGAGCCAACTATGACTAACGTTGTTCGCTATGCCGTTGGCCACGTATTGAAAAATAAAAAAATCTTCGATGCCGTGCCCTGCGCGGTAAAAGGTCAGAACAATTCAAAAGTTAACAGAAGCTTCTAACATTGCAATCCAAAATAGGCCTACGGCTTCAAATATGTCGGTCTCGATTCTATTCGAATAATAGCTGATGATGCCTACTTCGTAGGCGAAATATATAGCCTGCTCTGTTCGATCTTAGCGTATGATTCTTTCCTGAGAAAGGATTTCTTTCCACTGACTGTGCATCGGTCTCGAAGTTTGAATGAAGTCTAGATCTTGAAGGTTCAGTTCGTGAGTACGCATTACTGCTGTGAATTGTACTGGAAGGAATTGGTCACTTGGACAAATTCTATAGAAAGTAATATCTACTGATGAAACTCGTGGCAAATGAATGTGTGTTGCCTGCACAATGGCTGTCTAAATAAAGTCGTTCCGTAAGTGTAAACACCTCAATCATTCCTCCTGCTGAAAGCGCATTGTCACCCTTCCGTCACATTCCTTACTTTAAAATGAATTCCTAAAGCTTTGATTACAAAGCGGTGTTCACTTAACAATGGCCAACGTATAAATGCCTGCAATTTAGTGATGTCAAGAAAAAGTTATTTGGAAGTTCCCAAGTTGCAGCACTCGAATTACATTTTTGTTTTGTGCTATTTTACAGTTTAATCGATATAGACTCCCATTTACCCTTTGCTGCTTTTTTTGGATAAAGCTGACGGGTTCAAGCGAGAAAGAGTTTTGGGCCACATGGGGCACAGGGAACTTCGGACGACAGAGAAAAGCAGCTTTGATTAGGGGCTAAATTTACCCAAGTGTAGTGCTAAGCCCTGCCCGGATCTTTTGCCTTTGGTACGCGTCATTATGACGTAACAAAACGAGTTTCTTCAAAACTATGTCATGAGCATTTCTCCATGAACTGTATCTAGCATCGTGAGTGAGGTGTGAGCGTTCTTGTTTTTGACCTGTCAAGTTGAATATATGGAACCAGCGGTGGGTCATGCCCCAAATCAAGCAGCAAATAGGCCGAGTATTCCTGGCGACATCACCAGTCTATCAAAAGCTAGGCCATGGGTCTCAGAAACCAGGCTTCAATTATCAGAGAGTGGGTCAAGGTCATCAGAAATTGCTGCAAGGATATCACAGATAAAAGCGAAGACGTCAGAAATAATTGCAAAGGCGTCAGAAGTTGCTTCGAAGTTATCAACCGCAACTACTTCACAGACATCAGAAAAAGAAGTGAACACTTTTCAAGGTAGGCAAGAAAATGTTACAAATTTTTCGTGCTGTAACATTCTTTTGCACCAAGCTAATAGTTTTTTTTTTTTCAAAAAACACCTGCTTCCTGCTCACGCAAACTGCGTACGAGTCACAATTTCGTTTTGTTGCTGAAACAGCAACCTTACTGAACTTTTCCTAAGAACGAAGGGTCCAGATTGCTGTACGGCATGTTTATTTTATTCCAACGAACGCGCCAGTCGCTGCATTGCACAAGGGAAACCCAAAACTTCCTTAAGCTTTGTACAAGTCATGGACAGTGGCGTAACTAGAGATTATAGCCAGGGGAAAACTTAGCTGAAAGGAGCCCAACAACCTACCGAAAACCAAAAGAATACTAAAACCGAAATATAAGATAAGTGAGGTCCCGTTTTTTTCATTAACTCTGATCCCCGTCAGTTACGCCAGTGATCATGGAGTAGTTGTGAAGCAGTCATATTCATCCTTTTCAGTGTTCAGTGCAAGACTGTAGCGTCGTGGTACTTTGATAAATTCAATAAAATAATGTCAGGCAGAGAGAAGTCCGTAGCAAGCCTGCGAGTTTTAGGTAAGCCATACGACCATGGCAAAACAACAAAAATCTGGTAACCGCGTTTTGGCCAAGTTAGTCACTTTCGAAAATAGTGCCATTCGATTGAGCATAAATTTCGTCGCCACCAAAGCGATATGCACGTTGACGTTGAGTATAACAAGAAAGTTAGTAGTGCTGGGTCATCCATCACTTTATTTACTTGTAAATCCAGCCACATCGTATTCAACAAAACAAGCTCAAAAACCGATGAAAAAATCTTCCCAAACTACGAAAACCAGAACAAACTTATTACGAATTGTTTGAGTGAACCTGGTTGGGTTAACTGAATGAAGTGTAAAGTTGGGCTATTATAAGCTTCATCAGAGCTGAAACTCTTGTGAAACCTTCTATTCGCTTATTGGCATGTTGATCCTGCTTAATGCGTCACTGTTATCAACGCAAGCACTACAGCTAGCATATCTGTAGGCATGCGGTTTAACTAAGCAACTGCGATATCAATATTATTTTTTTCCCCGATTTTTTTCCCGCCTCTTTTTCCCGATGTTCAAATGCAGTTAAAATGTACATTTTCGTTCCTTTTGTACGCCTGTGTATGCATCACAATTATGATGTAATTTCAGGAAGTCATGCATGCAGAGATTGCGTGTGGCCTATAATTTTGGATGCATAGCTCTATACAACCTGCCCTGGAGAGTGAGTGATATAGCCATCAGGTTATCAGGTTCAATGGTTAAAATTTCTACATTTGAGGCCCTGTCAGGTTCAAATTCCTGCATTTGAGGCCCTGTTACGAAAATATACGTACCTGTTTCTCGAAAGATGCAGAAAGTCTCACAACATATGGTTGCGTGCTTTTATGTTGTCAGATTGTTTGTATTCTTCCCTATTCTTTGAACACTACAATCGCATTTTACTTTGTGAATAAGTGCTCGAACATTGCAGTGTCTGTTTGATTGATGGCGCGTCATGTCACAGCGCATTCGTATTTTACCTGGACTCGACCAGTTTGGGATTTGGCGCCCTGCTCTGCAGTAGGGTTGTAACAAGTGTTACGTGTTAGCTAACATTAGTGTTAACAATGTGTCTGCAAACCTGTGGTTCTGTCTTCAACGCAGTTGCAAAAAGTGTATGTAACTCTGTGATTCCGCCGGCTCCAATGTCTTGTAAAACGTTTTGTTTTGTCTGTTTTTATCAACCTGCGTTATGCAGAGTGTGTCTGCTCACAAACAAATAAATTAAATAAAATAAGCCTTTGTTGCTATTGTAATTGCAGACCAACCGAATGCAACAATCTCCTACTGCGGGTCCAAATCATCAATCGCTGATGTTGTTCTTTCTACTCTTGCAGTCTTTGCTGATGGATTCTCAAAATGCGACATACTTGAGGACACAATGCAACCATTGCCAAACGGTTATTTTGCCATACAACATTTTTGAGAACACTTTTAAATTTCAGATGCGATTTACAAGTTTTTGTCTTCTACCCACGACATAACGCTTCTCTATCATGATGAGAAGTTGCTGCAGTCAACGCTGCGTTATTTTCAAAGTTTGTTCTGTGCCAGCAGTATCATTTGCGTGCACAGTGCACAGTCATACCCAGTATTAACACGCCCATCCTCTGCGTTGTTTATTAGCCTGCCTAAATGCTTTTGGTATTTCTCGTGGACTACCACTAAACCTCTTTGACGTGGACCGTAAGCCTGATATCAGCAACTGAAAAAGTTGATGATACAACACGTGCTGAGATGCTGTATGCTGCAATAGATACAGAAAGTAGCAACAGGTGTAAGAGCGATTCGACCTTTGACCGTTTACCTGAACACAACCGCATTTTACCAACGATTTTACGAAAATGTTATGATGATTAAAAGTCTGTTTTTAACTCAGAAAATGCTTTCGTTATTTTCTTGGCGCGAGAAAGAAGAAAGTCTTTAGCTTTTCAACCGGCAGCAAGCAGCATCTTCCCCTCAGTTTTTTGCTACTATCGGGATTGTATTCGACCTTATAAATTTCTAATCCAGTGGTTCCCAAAGTGGGGGTAAATTACACCCGGGCGTAATATGCTAGTATTCGGGGGGTAAGGCGGAACTAAAACCACAGTGCTGTTCTTTATTATGAGCGATCACTGCAAGATAAATTTTCGACCTTAAATGCGAGCAGAATTAACAAAATGGCTGCCACCATTTTATGGCCATATTTTAATGACCTAAGAGTTAGTTACATGACTTTATTATTCAGAAAATATGACTTTATATGACCATATGACTTTATATAACAAAAATGACTGAGTTGAACGTATACAACTACTGTACAAAGAAGCATTACCAATGAAAATGGGCATGAGAGATGGTAGCCCCATGGCTTGTTGAAGCCCCACTAAAATAAACAGCTCAAAAGATGAGCACAACATATAGTATGGTTTGAACTTTGAAGCAAATTGAAAGCATGCATGGACATTGTTTTTTTCTTTGGGGCAGCAAGAACATGCATTTTTAGGCAGTGCGTTACATTTCATCCAAATAACTTGGTTCACCTACGTCTTTGCCAACATATGCAAGGTGCCCAAGTGGGGTCAATATGCAAGATGCAGGTTAGACCTATCGATGTAGTAGTTTCACTGATATTTTGAGATTGTTTCAATGGTTTCCTTATTGAATTAATTGAAAATATACAAACTATGACTTTATGACCTAACATGGAAAATATGACTTTTTATGACTTTATAAGTTTTGATGTAGACTTCGTGGAGGTGCGATTTTTGTTTCAAAATTCGTTTCATAGCTTCCTAAACCATGGAAAAAATATGACTTTTATGACTTTAAATGGCTATACTAATAAGCTGTGAAGGCTTTTGTCTTTCGTAATTGTGATACCGCAATGTGTGCTGATGTACTATAACTTCAAGAAGCCCCTCACAAATACGTCATTAGTGGTTACGTTGTAATAGAGCGGCGTAGCGGCGCCTCCGGCACTTCTGTTACTGATTTTTTTGCAATGATTAAATAAACTTACTGAAAAGTAATAAGAAAAATATAGACACAAGTATACTGGTTGCGTTCTTTTTACGAAGCAAAATATTGAGGGCAATAAGACAAAATCGCTACCTTAATTTGGGTAACGGCTCGAACAAGTTTGGGAACCACTGTTCTAAGCGCCAGCGAACTAAAAATAATTCGAAATTTGAACAGCAAAGTTATTTTGCATGAACATGGTGAAACCTGTTGAAAGCTCCTTGTACAAAAAAACTATTTGGTAAGGTGCTGTACATTAATTAACCTGTTAACTCTTGACTACAATAAGATGTGGAAGCGTCGGAAAAAGTCTTTTTCAAGCTGAAAACTTTTGGTTTGAAGTTTGCACTAGAAAACATTTGATTTGAAATTTGCACTCGATAGTGTTAAGTTTAAACTAAATATCATTGTCCAATAAACTGTTTTAAGCGACTGAGATACATCTCTCAGCACTGTTTCTTGAGAAATCGTAAGAGTGTTCCGCAAATATAATTAGATTGTGTTTTTCAGTCAGCGCTGTTTGACTATGCTTGGGCATCACAGGCATTGACCACTTGCTTTTCACAGAATCTGCATCTGACACGGCTTGTTTATCTCATAAACAAAATTTTGAAAGCAAAAAAGTAACATTTTCTCTGCTGTGGAAACACCTATACAAGGCAGACGAAAATGGTCAAGGTAAGTTAGAAAAACCAATGATTCGTTTTATTATTCCTATTTGAATTAAGAGCTGTAGGTGCCTGCTCAGTACGCAAAATATATACTTGGTAAACATCACATTGTCCGATTCAATGCTGTGGAAAAATTCCTTGCGGTAGATACTGTAAAGACCTGATAATTGTTTCATTCAACAGATGAGGTTTGACTTTAACATAACTTTTATTTGTCATGTCAATGATGTAAGATGTTATAATCGTTGTGGACCTAGGTGTCTACGCAACTGTGCTTTTTTTCGCAAGTACTTTAGGCTAAGAAACAGTTGAGGCTGCGCTAAAAATAGACAAGAGCTTGAAATTCCTCTTGATATTTCATTCCATGGCAGAGTTGTAAGTCGGGCCATGCCGGGTTCGGGCCGTGCTTGGGCTTAAGTTTGTCAAAACGTTTCGGGCCAATTTCGGGCCTGCATACAAAAGTTTTTTTATGGCATTAAGAGTAACAATTTTTTCTTTCGTGACGTAGATTTGTTGTGCTTGCTGCGGTAGCTTCTGTGAGCGAAGCAGGGGCGTGACGAGGTTGGATGGCGCCCGGGACGTGAAGCAAGTTTCGCGTCCGGTGTTCGAACCCGAGCTCTCCCGGAAGGAAATTTACTGTATTAAAGAAAGTACTTGTGACATTTTTTGGGGACGTTTCGGCGCCCCCGCAGTGATTCGGCGTCCTCGTGGTGATTCAGCGCCCGGGGAATTGTCCCCCCCTTGCCCTCCCTCGTTACGCCCCTGGAGTGAAGTGATTGTGATTTTTCTTCAGCTAATTCTGTTTGCAAGCACAGCTGCGTTCTTTTGTTTTCTGCTCGGATTAGTCTCATGTACTGTTTGAGAAGACGGCAGCGGTGAGGAAATTAGCATGCGATGGCGTTGCTTCGAAAAGATCAATCACCCCTGCGATTCTTGACATGTTTTAAGAAGCCTACAAACCGGCTTTGCATGGCTATAGCGCTATCCTAGATAGTATCTTTTGTGCCTATAGCGCAATCGTGGATAATTTCGTGATAGTCTTTTTTTCTTGAGAAACATTACACTGGCCAACACAATTTTTGGTGCTCAAGGTTTTAGAGCTGATTTAGACTAATTTTGGGTCGCTAATTTCAAAAATGCAGTCCGTTATTTTCTATCAGGTCAACTTTTTAAGTTATTTACGAATTTCGATTTTTGTGAAGGCCTTGGTGAATGGTTTAGCTTTACTCTTAGACTTCTGCAGCGATTGTAATATTTCCATTGAGCAAATTTTTGAGCGATATGGCTGAACACGTGAACAAAAAACGGTTTCAATTTCCAGTTTTTACTGCGCTGCTATTTTCGGAAAGCTCTAGAATGTGGCAAAAACATGTGTTAAATTATTGCTCGTTTTTTCACAGATCTTTCTTTTTGGGTTTTGATACTTGTCTGGAAGAGACAAAATTTGCGCATAAATGTGCAGGAAAAATGTGAAGAAAAACGTTTTGTGATAAAGCCTAGTTCACACGACAGGAAAGTACTATATGTTGCAAAGCTGGAAAATACATTAATGGAGACTATAAGACCAACTTAGACGATTTAAAAATCCAGCATTATTGCTTTTTGTTAAACTCCGTTGCATTTGTGGAAAGATGTGGGAAACTTCGTACGCTTTTTCAGAAGACTTTTCATTTCATGGCGTTCCTCCGTTGGAATCTTCTGTGGATAAGATTGACGAGGATGATGACTTTGAACGACAGGTTAAGAGAAAAAGATCTCCCAGTGTGTGGCCAAAGAAACCCAGAGACAGTTTCTCTCAAGGTGAAAGTCTAGTTTATTGAGTAGAGCATATCCTTCAATTGCGGGACTAAACCTCACAACCTTGCGAATTGGTCAGTGCCGGTGAATCGTTGCGTTTTTTCCAAATTTAGTATTGTTTTCCACAACAATGCGATCGGTCGCGTGCTGTATTTGTGCTAACCTAATTAATTTGTCAATTTGAACTTTAAGATTCTTTCTTTTATCCCAAAAAGTTCAGCGTGCTATGTTTTGATGCTTGCTTTTGTGGAAACTCGAGATGTGCATCATTTTGCGTACGTCTGCGGATAAAAAAACAGGTTTTTGAACACACGAACAATTTTGCAACTTTTTACAACTGAGTGATCTTACACTAGAAGTTCGAAAACTTCTCACTGCCGTCTCATTAATTATACTGCACTATACCTTTTCTTGATTTGATTGCAAACAACACGCTTTTTTTCTGATCATTGCAAACAACACGCTCATTGCCATCATCATGCCGTTTACAATAATTCGAGAACAGAGCTTACTTTTGATTTGTTTGTTTCTTTTCCAAGTTTTTGAGACAAATACATTTGCTTTGGACATGAAACCATTTCTTGCTTCTCAAAAAAGGCGATTTGTTTCTTTGCCTTTCACTTTACGTATTACGTAGACGACGAAAACAAACTAAAAGCCTCAACCGGACCCACGTGAATTACGTGAGGTTGCCAAAACTTTTATCAGAACTCTAGTGACACAGCATTTGATCCTTGTCTTGCAAGGCCGAGCCGCGCATTTTCATACGCATACAGCGTCTTCCCTTCTAAACCCATCTCAAACAAACTGAGAGTTGCATTTCGCAAGCACCATAGCCTTAAAAACAAACAAAAAGCTTTTCAGTGAGGTAACCTAATGCCACAGTGTTTTCTATAAATATTTTCTGGTAAAACACGCAGTGGCTCGTGTTAACGGGACAGTTTAGATAAAAGTTCATTTTATAAATGATGAGCATTCAAAAAATCTAACGCCAGATGGCGAAATTAGATTGGACGGAAGTCTTATGCCCTAGCATCCTTTCAGAGTTTCGCGTGTAAAACAGGTTTATTTCGAATTGATTCGCCGCAGATTGGGGGATCTACAGCGACACACACCCACCCGACATAATTTATGAGCCGGTTATTAGTTCACACCGACACAGTGGTCTCAGCACTGCAAGCAGCGCTCAGGACGATGTTTCTGATGTGGATGGAGACGAGATGTCGAGTAGTGAGTGGCTTCTTTTTTGCAGTTCACCTTGTTGGTTCTGAAACTTTTGTTTTTGTCGTTCGCAAAAATATCGACAAACAACTTCGAACTTTAGACCGAAACATAAATTTACAATTTTGTTCAAAGAACATAATAGAATTTGCCAAGAATTAGAAGATTATGAACAATTTGTAACATGATGGTTTAAGTTTCTCTGCTGACAACATTTTACATTCTTAATAAACCATTAAAAGAGTGTTTGGAAATCTCTTTTGAAAACAAGTTTTGTTACGCAAATTTGACAATAAGTTAAGTAACTCAATTACTTGATCAGTGGCGTATCTAGGGTATGGCAGGCATTGTACCTGCCATGGGCGCCACTTTGACGGGGGCGCAAAAATTGCTTGGCAAAAATTAGAATCTTTATTTGCAGTTTCTTGAACATCTATTTTGCGCCCCATGCATTTATAAACTGCAAAGCTGCAAGAACACCGCGCCCTTACCTAAATTAAGTATTAAGTCGAGCGTGTTACGACAGCACCGCTAAGCATTATGACAAAACTGTGGTATTGTGACATAACACGCACGTCAGACATTGTGACAGAACAAGAACGCTCGCACGCCGTACTGCATCTATGAGACCTCGTCCTTCTCACGCCATAAGAAAGGATAAGTCAGTCCGTACTGCTTCATTTCAGGCAAGAAACTAGTAGTCAGGATCTGACTGAGACGAGTTTAGGTCCGTGGCTGTGAGAATCTGACTGTTATGCAAATGAGGTCGAACAGATTTACAAATTACTTAAACTGCTGCGGCTCAATCCGACTTTACGAAACTTCTTTGATGGCTACTAGTGCCTGATAAATAGGCTGAATACAATGCCCCAGTTCAGTGACTAAGGTAGAGAACATTAGTTCGTCCTCAAAAAAATTAGCAGTTAGTATCGTTTACGTACCAGTTGAGCAACAAATGTTAACTCATGAAAGAGATTTATTGGTCTTGTTTAGAGATAGCTTTTTCTGTCCAAATTTGGGTTCCTGTTCGATGTCCAAGGCCTTGTGAAAAGTTTTGACTGTGAAAAAATAAAATCTACGTGTGACGATTTAGGAGGAGCTGTATGCAGTTCAGATGTAGATGGCAAGTAACTATACTAGAAGACTCTAGATTGCAAAATGCTGGTTTCAAGCAGCGTTACTTAAAATTATCGCGTCCTGAAGTCCTCCTGACATTCTTCGAACTGCTTTTCAAATAATGCTGATCGTGGCAGTAATATGCATTCAGGGATGTAGGGCTAAAAAAAAGGTGTGGGAACGCTCCCAAAAACTAGCCCTTTTAAAACAACTCCAAACTCATTTTAAAGCAAAACATGGAAAAGGTGTGGGAACGCCACTCCCACGCGTTCCCGCCCCACTACACCCCTGTATGTATCGCAAGCTGCGAACGATCTTTCAATAAACTGAAACTGGTCTTTTCATACCTCCGGGCCTCACTGACTAGCAATAAGTCAGGACAGGTTTTGTGATCTTGCTTTGATGAGAATAGAAAGGGACGAAACAGCGAAAGCTTACTTAAATGAAATCATAGAAAGTGTTATATTAATTAGCATTTTCGTGTAATTTACCGTAACCGGAAAAGGCTGGATATATTTATGTTTCGATTGAATTGTGTTTTTCAAACACATAGATACATGACTTGCATAATGCATTAAATATTTTATTGTGGAATTCAAATGAAATGTGTTCCATTAAAAAAAAATTGTCGTTTGCGGTTGCAATATGTTGTTTGCTTTTTTTTGTAAGATATGCAATTTTGTCAGGCAACACTATGTAGACCTACAAACTACGATAACGTTATTATTTGATTGTTTTCATCGTCTTCATAATAAAAAAATGAGTATATAGAAGTATGTTGCAGTCGTTATGGATAATTTACATTTCATTTGCTGAAAAGTTTAAAGCAAAAATAAACACAAATATTTACCGTTTCAATACATTTGTTTCATTTCTGGTTTATCTTTTGTGAAAATTGTGCCTACATCTAATATATAAATTATTAGAAAGGACGCACATTTAAATTTTGTCTTGGGCGTCAGTTTGCATAGATACGTCACTGAACTTGATATATGTTTTATCTCTGTGCTGAGAAACACCTTTTTCAAAACGAAACCAGGAAATTATCATAAAGCAAAAGTTCTACATGTTTAAAATCAGTATCAACAATATTTCTGCTGAAAGCGTCAAAACAATGGCTGCTCTGCTTTTTTATTCAATACACGAAACAGCTGAACGTTAGCAGTTGTATAGGTCGGGAAGTACGCCACAGTTTTATGCTGCGAAGCTGGTTTTCCAAAGAAAATGATGCGGAGAGGCTTAGCAAAGCAATTGTTGCTGAGAAGATTCCTCGTTGGTCAGCTTCCCAGCATGGTGGTAAGAAACTGTTTGGTATGGCAACACGTTGGGAACATTTGATAGACTGATTACTGCTATGGGAATGAAACGCGGTTAAAGTTTTAAACAACTGTTACAAATCGGTGACTTTTACTTTGTCTAACGCATTTTAGGCCTTGTAATTTTGGAAAGGTTGTTACAGGTAGAATTACATCATACTCATTATAGTAAACAAATCATGGTATATTTTTGTTATGTTGTCTATTCACATCTGATAAATTGGTTTTATCAGTCATCCTGTCCTTTTCAACAAGCATCAGTTGCGACTTTGAATTAAAGCTAGTTGAAAAAAGCCGACACGGAACTTTGCATATAAGAAATACAGGCAACTTTAAAATTACTATGGATCATAGTTATCTGTACTGGACAGCCAGTATTTATGAAATCACTATGGACAGTAATTATACAGTAGGTGGAACGTATTGCCGGCATAACCACATGGGGTCCCACAAGCTATGCGTAGGTTTCTTTTCCTACCCAAGCAAAGGATTTTTTTCATTGCATTATGATTTCATGATTTTATTTACCAGAAGTGCATTAGATCATGTAAATCGACTTTGTAAAACTGTATTGCCCAGTAGCAACACCCCTGGTTGCGGGTCCACCACTGTCTGAATGTTTGATTGTGGTATCACTACACGTAGGCCCATTTTTGCTTTTACAGACGTGAGACTTGTCAAAACACTTTCTGAATCAAAGGTTGGTTGAAGGTCGATTTGAAAATTTAGCCACTGTCGCCCTAAAAATTTAGTCTGAAAGGGGGTACTCCGTGTCACGAGTTTTTGCATAGAGTGGGAGGGTTGACTGTAAATAACTTGTAAATCAAACGCATGAGACAACTGATGCAAGCAACTCATGATTTGATGAGTGTATGCCTTTGTGGCACGTAATTTCACTCACTTTTTTAACAAACTCACAAAAACTTTGCATTACCCGCAGTTGTTTTACTGTGTTTTGGGAAAAATAAAGTATTTGCTTTTAACGAATAAAACCTAAACAGAAACAAAACTTGTTGGTGCATCACCACTGGTCAGGAATGATAATTATCCTTAACTTTGCGTTTTGCTCACAGGTGAAGAACTTGAAAAAAAGGCTCATTCCTCATCAGTCGCCGGCGTCGTTTTCTCTGTGCTGAACCAAAGAACGCCGGACTTGAGTGCGAAAAGGAAGGCTGCCAAAAGTAAACGTGTTTTGAAGGTTGCAGCAGTTGCGGCCAACGTTGACGTAACATTATGCCCAGTAAAAAGTATTTGGTAGCATTTTTAACTGAAGCATTTTTAGCGTTTTATATTTTTACTTAACGTGTATGTCTTGCATAATTCTTACCTGTTGCCAACGGTCTAGCGGGAGTTAAATGAAACTTTTTAAAGTGTTTATGGCAAAAGCTTTGTGTCAGTGCTTAGTTTGGAAATCAATGATTCGAATGTTTTCAAAAAGAATAATTTTCAAGATTCCACAAGAGAAGCAAAAAGTAGCGAAATTGATGAACGTACGATAAGACACTCGCAGATTTAACGGAATAGAATTTGTGACGACGAAAATTGCTTTTTTTCGTTCAGCATATTAAAATGGATGATGTTACGTTCATTGAAAGCAGTTGGAACTCCGTCAAGCTCAATAAGCGCAAAGGGCAAGTTTCAATAACGTTTCATAAAATCTTCCTGGTAACTGTGCGTCACGTAAACATCTTCACGATAGGCCGAATGTTTTATGCGGAATGTTATTTGTTGTCCATGAAGCTAAACAATTAGCTTTCTCCATGTTTTGTTTGGGCAACCATAAGAAGCTGATGACAAGAAGGCTGCTAAAAAAGAGAAAGATGCCAAAAAACAGCCTGATAAGAAGATGGCAAAAGCGAATAAGACTGCGGTGAAGCGTGACATGGGTGACGTTGTCTTTGACGTCATGATTAAGCGCCAAGAGACAAGTCAGTAAATAAAGCAGTAGTGAACTGCCTGCTTGTTTTTTCCTAATTTTCTCTTGTTTATCTTTAGACAATTTGCTTAAAACTGCTGTTCTGCGTGAAATGGAACTTTTTGAATGAAGAGCTTCAAAGCACATTTGTGACAATTCCCTCCGTTCCTTGGACGCATTTGCGAAAAATATCTTTCCCTAGTGACTGTTTTGCAGATGCCCGGCGTCCACAAACTTCCGATCTTCAAACGTTCGCTAGTTTTTAAGTCAATATCAAAAAGGCTGTGCTTGAAAAGTCATTGTTACAAAATCGAAGACAATGTCGCTTTCACCCGCTCTTTTTATCTTTGCCAGAACGCGAACGAGCACGAAGACGTCGGAAGAAAGCTTCAAGGAGAAAACAGATTATGGCGCTTTTCGCCTTGATCGGGTTCGTGGCGGGGTGTGCCATACTTGCCTGGGTTTTAGGTAAGAGTCTCGCATGTCTATTGGTTGATGCTCTTTGGATATTGCTCGATGAAAAAGTTTTCTTTATAGTGACATTTACGCGCAGGGGATGTATTTGCGTTTTTTTCGTTATTCTTTTTCTGATATTACAACGTATTGTTTGTCTGTTTTTTTTTCGGAAAAGCTTGTTTCAGTTATCGGGGTTTAGCAGCGGCGTCCAGAGTCAGCGCGCACAGAAAGCTGAACTGGGGCATCGTGCGAGTGCTGGAGCTTTTACCACGACCTTATAGAACCGCACAGCTACTGGAAATGAGGAAGCAGGGAATGCTTACCTTTCAGCACGACATACTATAGTTTACGTTGCACACGCAACTGCAACCGAAATTTCCTGCCGTTTTTCAAGCAAGTGTGCTTTGCGATGATTGGCTGGTTGCGCTTCTAAAACTCAAGCCAGCCAATCAAATTATGTTCACTCCCCCGAACGAATATTCGACTTCAGATATGCCTCTAAATCAGTGTGTTTCAACCTTTTCAGCACCGTGACCCATTATAGCAACCCACTACTACAACCCAACGACCCCCATCTAAAACTCGAATAAAGCAAATGTAATACAGCTGCATACGTAAAATATCTATTCGCGACCCCTCCAAAAATGGTTCACGACCCTTCTGGGGTTGGGTCACCGGGTTGAAAACCAGCGCTCTGAACTGTGCTATAACCAACGTGTTCCAAACGTAGTGAAAGTTTATGCATTTGTTTCTTGTGTAGTTGGCGTTAAACTGACCCACTTGTTTCATTTTTCTCCAGTCGTGACCGCATCGCCCGAATGGGCCAACATCCGTGCGGAAAGCAGGTACATACAGTCGGAGAAGCCGGGGGTCATTTTTCGGAGCGCCCTCATACTTGAATCGATCGACGGAAAGCAGCTGGCTTGGGATAAACGTTTTGAAAATCGGAGCTCCGAGGAAGTTGAGAGAATCAAGAAAGCGTTAACGCGAAACGTAGGCAAAACTATTTTCGTGGAAACACTCTTTTCAATCTCTGACAACCACATTTTTTGTCATGTCATGTACTACAATAATTTCAACCATTGCATTTTTCGTTCAGCAACACATCAAAAAAAAAAACAACAGCAGAAATTTGTTAGGAACATTTTTTTGTTCAGGCTCACTACAATTCAGTCTTTTCACCGGGAAACTAATGTTGCTTTGCTTCGACGATTTTACACCAAGCCCTTTGTAAAGCTTTGTGAAGCTGTTGCAAAAACTTTACAGAAGTCATCGAGCGGCTTAAGCTTCGCTTCATAGCTACACTTGATTGCAGTGGCACAAGATGTATCTGCTGTATACTATTCATGTCAAACCAACTGGCGTTCGATGCTGTTTGACTATGTGGCGACAACGAAGTGGTTTTGGTCGAGATGGGAATAACAGCAGTTAGAGGAGAGCAAAAGCGAGCACGCTGTGCTGACAGATTTCGGCCACGGGAATACATGCTTTTACCATGTCCTTAATTGCTGCTGACCCACACTGCTCTTTCTTTCATCAAATAATGATCCGTTTCCTGAAGTGTAAACTGCTGTCACCTTCTTCAGAAATTGTAAGCAGCTGTCACCTTCTCAAAAAGCGCGTGAGACTAATTCGAGCAGAGAACAAAAGAACGCTGCTGTGTGTGCGGTTCTAGAAATAGCTGAAGAAATATCACAATCACTTCACTCACAGAAATCATCGCGGTGAGGACATGGATCCTGGGTTAGCACAACAAATCTATGTCACGAACGAAAAAATCGTTACACTGCATATTATCAAAAACTTTTGTACACAGGCCCGAAATTGGCCCGAAACATTTTGACAAACTTAAGCCCGGACCCAGCTTGACCCGAACCGCCAGGCCCGACTTACATGTCTGTGCAGACCACTCGTGGCACTCCGAAACAAGTACAAAAACGAGTAGAGCAAAACCGAACTGAACTGTACTTTTCATTTTCTAGGTGTAAGTTCGTGGTACAGTATTGCCTTGTTTTTTGATAAAAACGTTAACGGAAGACTTCGTAGTACCAAACTAATTCTCACAGAGCTGAACACATAAAAGCAGAAGCAATTTAGCATTTTTTTAAACCACTAGTTTCGACAATTTTTTGACCAGCAAGCAATTTGTCTTTGAAACTTGCGGTGCTCGTGGCTTGAAACAGAGTCTTAGTTCTTTCTCAGATACTGGGAGCGTTTGCTGCTGAGGCCTTCAACTTGACGAAAGTCGTGATGACGTCGCTGAGTCCATTCAACGTCACAGTTTACTCGGTCAACAACAAAGAAGTTACGTCAATCTCTTACGTAGATCCCAGTGAAGCAAAATATCAGCAATCTGAAACAAACAAAACGGTAGGCATTTGTCTCCAGTTTCATTCTTTCGACTTTTTTCAACAGTACCTCGGTTTTCATTCACATTTCGCCATACAGAAGGAAATCGCATTGATTTAAGCGTAGCTTGGATTGTATCTTGTGTAGCAACCGCTTCATGTTATCGGGCTTCATTTATGCACAGTGGGCATAAAATTTATGCACAGTCGGTACAAAATTTATGCACAGTCGGTACAAAATTTATGCGCAGTCGGTACAAAATTTATGCACAGTCGGTACAAAATTTATGCACAGTCGGTACAAAATCTATGCACAGTCGGTACAAAATCTATGCACAGTCGGTACAAAATTTATGCACAGTCGGTACAAAATTTATGCACAGTCGGTACAAAATTTATGCACAGTCGGTACAAAATTTATGCACAGTCGGTACAAAATCTATGCACAGTCGGTACAAAATTTATGCACAGTCGGTACAGAATTTATGCACAGTCGGTACAAAATTTATGCACAGTCGGTACAAAATCTATGCACAGTCGGTACAAAATTTATGCACAGTCGGTACAGAATTTATGCACAGTCGGTACAAAATCTATGCACAGTCGGTACAAAATTTATGCGCAGTCGGTACAAAATTTATGCACAGTCGGTACAAAATTTATGCACAGTCGGTACAAAATTTATGCACAGTCGGTACAAAATCTATGCACAGTCGGTACAAAATTTATGCACAGTCGGTACAAAATTTATGCACAGTCGGTACGAAATTTATGCACAGTCGGTACAAAATTTATGCACAGTCGGTACAAAATCTATGCACAGTCGGTACAAAATTTATGCACAGTCGGTACAGAATTTATGCACAGTCGGTACAGAATTTATGCACAGTCGGTACAAAATCTATGCACAGTCGGTACAAAATTTATGCACAGTCGGTACAGAATTTATGCACAGTCGGTACAACACTCACTGTTCTTTTTGCACTGAGATGTGGAGGGGAATGTCGTTATGTCGTCTAAGTATATGCACCGAGCGCAATGATGGCAGAAACTGGTACTTAAAAGTGGGTGATTCCATGGTTACTTTGTTGAATTCTTTACTTTTTTATCTTACACGTTTGATAAACTTGCAGTTTTTGTACTTTGACAGCCGTGAACGACAAAAATGTTTTGTGGATTAGTAAAAAATTGTCCACGATTTTCATAAAAGTGTTGTTGTGGCACGAGGAAACTCCTGGGTTCCGAAATGAAAGAATGAAATTTGTTACGCAGGTTATAAAGTTAGCAGCATGCATTTTAAGACGTTGAGAAGGCAGAAACATGGTATTTTCGATAAAACGAAATAATTAGAAACGTTAGCGGCGCAATGTTTGCCTCGAGTTCGGGGCTTCCCCACTCAAAATCAACCGTCTGTGTTCGCCAATATTGTAGGTTGAACGCTCAATAGCTAACAGCTATGCTGAAACTTTTTTTATACTAAAACCAGGATTGTCAACCTTGCGGTTTTCCAGCGAATTCGGGCTTTTTTGTGGAGTTGCGTTTTTTTACGACTTGCGGGTTGCTTATTTTTGGGGTTATTTCATTTTAAAGTTGCTTGGTTTCTGGGCTTGTTTTTTGCAGATATCTCTTTTGTAGATAGCTTTTTTTAAATTTTTTTGCCACTTATGCTGTTTCAAGGTATTGCAAAAGGCTATTTAGGCGCGTTTTTGTGTAAAGTTGCTCATTTTAGACATGTTTTTCGGATTTGCCTCCCTGCTTTGTTTTTAATTTACCTGCTGGTTTTTGTTTGTTCAGTTTTCCAACCAATCGCACTTTGGTCTTCTTTTCCGGTAAAAATGCCCCTTTTGGCTTTGTTTTTCAGATTTACTTGCTTGTTTGCAAAAAAAATCTAGCATCACTGACTAAAACATACGTCTGTCGATTTATGAAATGACTGATACATTTGTGGCGTTATTTCTGTGATCACGGATTTGTAGAGTTGTGAGTGGCAGAAATCAAGGTGCTGCCTTCAAATTAAGCTGCTATCTTGTTTTATTTTCATCCTAGCAAGCGTCAGAGCGGCGATTCAACGGGGGTTTCAGAATCCGGCCCAGAAACCAAGCAGCACCAACTGCCAAACGGATTGGCACGCGCCAGGCAATAAGATTCGCTTTTGACGGCTACGCAATGCCCTCCAGAAACGCCCTCATTGTGTCACAATTGGGTGAAGACGAGGCCGGCGTCGTTCAGTTTATGCTGTCCAACTACCTTGCAAGTCAAAAGGTGATCGCTGCGGTGGAACCAATCGTAGGTAATGTTTGTAAACAATGAAATGCCTTTAGTTGGCATTTAAGACTTAAGTACGAAGCCAATGAAGTTTGTCTGTGGTCAAACTAGGGTTTGATTTTCAAAAAAGTGTGAAGTGTCACGCCTTTTCTCCCGCATTAGATTTGAGTCCTGGTAAAATTTCGTCGTTCTTCGAGCTCGATGCAGTAAAGTAGACCTTTAGTAAAAACTTTCGGGTTTATTCTCGATGGGGGTATATTGGATCAAATCACGAGCCTTAAAACACACGTGTAATCATAAGATTCTTCCATTTATTTGGACAACCTGTTCTTGTCACATTTTTTCAACATACATTACTCGTAACGTGTAGTTTCTTACCCAGTCGAAGTTGTTTCACTTCGTAGCTGGTAAAGTCAGTCTTCATATCATTACCAGAAATAACATGAGCATTTCAAGCTGCAACGTTTGGGCATTTCTCTTGCCTGTGACTTCAATCTGTTAAAAACGTCTGATTTTTATGTCGGGACATTTAACTATAGCCAATGCCAAATTGGGAAATCAGTAGCTGGTTTTATCAGAAACAAAAGCGCAAGCAGCAATGATACGAATAAAAGTTTATCTTATTTATCTCAAAGTCAAAATGCATTAATAGACACAGGGCCGGATTTACCATTGGGCAGGGCCGGATTAACCATTGGTTAATTACCATCGGATTTACCATTTGGGATTTTACCATTGATTAATTACCATCGGATTTACCATTAACCATTGGTTAATTACCATCGGATTTACCATTGATTAACCATCGGATTAACCATTGGGCCGGATTAACCATTGGATAACAGGGCCGGATTAACCATTGGATAACAGGGCCGGATTAACCATTGGATAACAGGGCCGGATTAACCATTGGATAACAGGGCCGGATTAACCATTGGGCAAACCGGTCAAACGCCCGGGGCCTCGCGCTTGAATATCAAAACAATGTTCACCACGCGTCAAAATTGTAGACCTTTTTGATCGCTGCATCTAGTATATAGGTTAAGGGAACTGATAATTTTGCCATTTATCATTTTTGAGTGACTTAAAAGAATTGAACGAAACAGCACCACGCTTTATAGGCTCCCATTCAGTGATTTTAAATAAGCCCAGATTGCACATGAAAAAAAGAACATATTCGTACAATAAAAAAACAGAAAGCTTGTGTTACAAAAAAAAAATATGAGTGTGCTTATTTGAATTGAAACGATAATCGAATACTGATTTAATTATAGTTCTTCTTGCAGATTATCTTCTGCAGAGAAAACATTCCCGTTTGGACGACTTTTTGTTGCTCAAGACGTTTTTCATGACGCTGGTAACATACTCCGTTGATGATATCTCTCACTAATTGTAGGAGTACATTTTTTATTAAGCTAGGAAATTTTGTGCGATTTGAACTGCAACGGGATCTAAAACTCCACAAAAATATAATTCCAACACCTTCTTCCTCTGATTGAATTATTTTTTGAATTTGTATGCATTGGGAAACATCGAAAGTTGAACAAGCAGTCCTAACTCATCTTTCACCTGTTCCTTCAGTTGGCATTAGAGACAATAACATTATATATATAAACCCGACAATGATCATATATGAGGGTAGGAAACCGATTGAACACGCCCTGCTTCATCCGATATGCGTACTTTCTCACCTGATGTGCGCATGTAAACACTGTAATGTAAAGTTGTCTTTATATTACTGAGGACATTGAAGTTGCTGATGAATTTATCAATTCAAAAAACCCGACTTAACGCGATTTTTCATAATTAAACCCAGACACCCAGGTCGACTAAAAAAGCAGAATTGGGTGGAAAAACCTCGCACTGGTCTAGAAACCCTGGCCACATGCGTAAAAACGCCTACTGTCGCAAGTTGAAGTGAACGTTCTGTGTCGGCCATAGGATGGCGCCACATGTAAATAAATGGTCACCGCTTGATGGTGCCCATAAGTTACAAATCACTGTGATAGTCACCACAAGCGGATTATCGTAGTTCACTTATCCCTATACAATAATAGTGCAACCTAGTAGTAATAGAGTGAAGTCAGTGATGGATCTCTATTGCCTACTGCTGCTGGTTGCTTTCCTGTTAGTTAATGCCACGAATTGCCATCTTTCTCTTGTGCTTGCCTCAGTAGTTCAAGGCGATGCAGTCAACTGCAACAGTTTGAATATTTATTGCCGGGTTATTGTTACGCAATAAGACCAACAGGAGAACAATCCGCAACCTGCCATTTGTGCAGTGAAGCTGGTCAGAGATCACGGGCCTCGGAAGGATTTTTCCTGGGGGGGCACTAAGAGATTACCCAAAATTTTTCTAAGGGGCGCCAAAAGTAGTGAAATTTGTTTTTTCCCACTCGAAGCTAAGAAAGCAACCTTTTTTGGTATAATTTTCAAAATCCAGGGGGAAAGGCCCCCCTGCCTCTCTTCCGACGCCCATGTCAGAGAGTCTATGACAGAAAGATTGTTGCGTAGTGTCACGGTAGCAAAGAGATCGTTTTTATGTAATACAATTTTCTGTTTGAACAAATTAACCACATACGAACTGCCGTACATGGCCACTACCAATTGTCTATGACGTGTAGGCTGCCAAATTGCATCAGTTTTGACGTTTTTGACCTGTGCTTCTGCAAAGTTGAAACGAGGACGCATGCGAAACGCTACGCAGGTGCACTACTCGTTTAGGGGGCCTCGCGTTCATTTAATCCGGCCATGCGTATAAATCTCATTGTTAAGAAATAATTATCTCGTTTGAAGGAATGGTGGATTTCTTCTAATTACATCGAACGTTAACAAACGTGCTCAGTTTTCATGCTAAGCGTTACATCTGCCCTCCACAATGTCCCTCACTTTATGGATAGAATTTGGTTGTTTCTAGTGCCAGTTGAGACTGAAGTAGACCTACAGCTACTGCAAACAAGGCGTGTAGTGATTCAACTCGCAATGAACAGGTCAAGACGAGTGTCTGTCGTATTAACTTTGATGCCAGTTCTGCTGACGTAGCGTTGTTCAGTTCTCGAAAGATTCTTCTTTTTCGGAAAGTTTTGGTTAGTTGATTGCTGGTAATCTGCATTTTAACAAAGGCTTGCAGTTTTGCTTCAGGAAAGATTTTGACACAGGCTAGATAACTTGTTATTTTATCAAAATAAAATTAATTGTACCACATTGAAACAAACGACAAAATATGAGTGGTTGGTAATCCTACGGAGGCCAAAAATCTTATACAAACTGGGAAAAATTTTGTGAAGTGTCCGCACTTAAATTTGCTTCCTTTCTTTTGTCCACAAGATTGTTTGGCGTTATTTGTCAGTCCTGCAAGTACTTTTACCATTTTCCGCCTCATCAAACTTTTATTGTGATTTGCCTATTTGCGAGCGAAAAGGAGTAGAAAAACAACCACTTCAAAGTCCACGAAGATTCATAAACGTGAAGGACACTTAAAGCTGCTCTGCAGCTTAACTAGGCAAGGCAAAAATTGTGAATGTCATCCAGCACACTCGTTCCTGTTTATCAATATATTGGGCGGCTATATGCTTCTGTTTTCATCAGTCAATCAACCATACGCATCATATATATTCTGTTTGATAAATTATTATACAACTGTGACGTTGTATTTGAAAGTCTTTGTTCATTACATTTCTAATTGATAAAGAACCGTGTGCATTCCAATTAAGTGCATGCATAATGAAGTATAATGAGTAAGTTCTATTATAAACGCGGACTTTTGGAGAGCTCTGGGCAGATGTATGGGTTACTCTCTTGTGGAGTCTGCTTTTTTTCGTGTATTGCGTCATAAAGCGGATGATTGATCATGCGCTGAGACGTTACCTTTACGCAAGATCGCGTCTGTGATTGCGGTTACCAAAAGCGAGATAAATAATCAGTTCATCTTAACAGTTTTCTCCACCTCATTTATTCTTCGACAGAAAGTGTCGTTCAACAAGCGCGAAGTAATTGCATTGCAAGTTAACTTCGCTTGTCAGTTCGGTTTGATTGACGTAACTTTACACTTGCGCTCGCCGCTCCATTGCAGAGCTTCCTTCGCTACGTTCGGCTTGATTACGAGTGGTAGCGGTGCACTGTCTAATGTCCACAACAGCAGCATGCTGTTAGTCATAAACATGGCCGTAGGTGGGGGACACATGCAGGGCCCCAACGATGGTGGGCAAGGGGGTGCAATTCCCAGGGCGCCGAATCACTATGGGGGCGCCGAAAAGTCCCAACAATGTCACATGTACTTTCTTCAATACAGTACATTCGTTTCCGAAAGACCTAAGGTTCGAATATGAGGGCGCAAAATTTGCTTCTTGCCCCGGGTGTCATCTAACCTCGTTACGTCCCTGGACACATGAGTTATGCCTAGACCCCATAAAAAGCTATTGTGTTACCATGCAGCCTATACAGGTCAACAGAGGAGCCCCGCGCTTAGGTCTTGCATTGGGCCCCGCACCTGCTAGGGCCGGCCCTGATTAGACAAATACCAACAAATATAAGCTCTTGGTTTGCTGTAAGCTTTCGAGGAATCATCCGAGTGGGCTCTGCCTTTTCACTTCGCGATGATTCAAACTTTGCACACTGTATCTGTGTTCAAGTAACGAACTATGGGTCTACACAAAGGCGACACAAATGAATCTATCTGCAACTTTTTTAATAGGAAATCGTTTTCACATAGGACTACGCATTCTCAGTCGGGAAATCTTATTAATTTGCCAATAGATTCACTTGTGTCGCCTTTGTGAAGGGGAGTTACTTCACAAATACTATTGAAGTTCCTAAAATGATTGTGATCCAAGCAATCTTTTTTGAATATTGTGACTAACGTCAAGTGATCGAAGACCACAATTTTAAGGAATGATTACTTTTAAGCGTGCAGAAAGCATGTCAAAGTATCGTTTAATCTTGTTCCTGAATCACACTTTACGGGGCATTATTGTGAGATTTCGTGTCCAAAGAAAACAAAGGCCAATGTCTAACTTGGTAAGGGTTAATATCGTCCGTGTCGTCCCATCAGTCCATTAAGTCGCGAAATGCTTAGACGTCGTAACGAAGTTGCGCGATCTCACTTTCTGGGGTTAATTCGCGTGCTGTTCGACATTCAGTTCCAGGCGAATTCAGAAGAGAGGTGCAGCTCGCAATCCTGATGGCGCCGAGGCTGACCGCAGTCACAGCAGTGAGTCCTCCTATTGAAGGTACGTTGGTTGGTACGTTTGTGACGGGAAGTTTGTTTCACTGCAAGTGCTACCCGCAACTAGTTCGTTTTTGTTTTTGCCACAATTTGGAATGGAGTTTTGGCAGTGGAAGTGTTTCCAAAATGTGTTTATGTGAGGACTGTTGACAGCCGAAAAACTGTCTTTACTATGCATGTTTTTTGTTGTATTTTCGCTATGGTGTTTCATTTGTATTTTGTTGTTTTGCGTGAACTTGTGGGGGCAGTGACGTAAATGACAGATACGGCCGTCGCTTCCTGTATCTGTATTCCTGATAAAGTATTTTGTGCTTGGTCGGGATGCATAAATGAACTGAACTGAACTGCCAGCACCGTATGACTGTTTGGAAAGAATTTTCTGAGAGAGCGTCTGCTCCACTTTGAAAACCCACCATCACTTCTACGCGCAATTGTTTCGCTTGCCTAAAACGTTGATAAATCAATTGAAATGTCTGTTTGTTTCATCATTCATTGTACAAGGTAAACTGAAAACTGAAAAAGGACAATAAATGCGAAGACGCAACACTAACAAAATGAAAAGGTCAAACATACTTCTACAATTATTTACCAGATATGCATTTTCCAAGCAACGTTTTAAACAAGATTCTGTTAACACACACCAGCACGAATTAAACAGCTGTGGAGGTGAGAAGACGACAGCTTAACTTGACATTAACTATGGCCCATCCATCTCGTCGTTGCCGACGATGAAGTCACTGCGCAGACAATCTAGCGCCAACCAGTTACCAGATACATTCACGAACGCATAAGTACATACAGACAGTGCACAAGATCACACACACAACGAAGTCTAGGCAGAGTTTTGCTTACTTTAAGGCAGTGATTCTCAACGTGGCACCGGTGGACCACTGGTGGCCCACCTGGAATTTCTAGTGGTCCACAGAGGGTTCCACAAATCCTTGATGAAACGTTCCTGACAATTGTAACCTTTACTGTACAACAAATCGTGTAAGGTGTCAGCAATCAGCATAGCAAAGTGGTCCATCGGATATTTTTTGAAAAAAGGTGGTTCATGAGCCACAAAAAGTCGAGAACCACTGCTTTAAGGTGACGGAGAGGCTGTCTATGCTTCACCAGCATGCACGTGGCTCTTCATGAAGGTGTTCTAATGGCAAGGCAGGCCAAGAAGACCGGACTTTGTTGGGGGTTGCATCTCATGTCTGAACAGACCTGATAAAGGTTTCACGCAGCAGTTTTCTTTGTACTGAGCGTCAGGAATGAAGGCTACAGTAGTTAAGAACCGGGCTAGAGTCGAATTCCAGACCTACCAGCAGCGAAGCGGTCGCATTAACGATAAACAATCATATTAACAGCGACAAGATTACAAAGTTTTGCATTGCAAGGGAGATTTTTGAGCAAAGTAACTCTTGTCGTTCGTTACGTGAAGCAGAACAAAAATTACCTTCACAAAAATGTGGTCTGAATGGATATTTAGAGAATTGTAAAATTCTTTTTCTTACAATCTGAGATTTTTTAAAATCAAATCTCTGAGCAAGAAGTAAAGATGCATTTCATTCAACTCGGCAGAACTCATCGCATTTTTTCAAAGTCCAATTTCGCTGCGGAATTAAAATTCCACATTCCATTAGCCATGCAAAGCTGTACCATTGCCATAACGAAAGTTACGAAGAAACTTGGTTTTGTTTGTCATATTCTGTTACCGAGAAACTGGCGATTGGCGAGTGTCTGGGTAGCAGGAAAAACACTGTTGTTGCGTCATACACAGGTGCTTGTCATGAGCATTTGAAAAAAATATCGACAGTGGTTTCTGGCTATTACCCCAATCTTACCCCTCAAGTCTGCATGAGCGATTTGTTTCTGACAACGAATCACCTCATGTTTGCAAAGGCGACTTCGTATCTTGCGATAAGCGTGGAGAAGACATGTCTGCGAAAAACTTGCTGGTGAGGTGTCTGCCTGGCTGCCTTCGTCACAAGACTGGTGACGTTGTTGGAAAAACCTGGTATCACATGAGCTCGCCGCTGTGTCTCGCAGCAATTCACGCTGGATTGCTGAAAGTAAGTCGCTGTTTGGCAGGTTGGTTTGCGATGGACAGTTATGCTGAGAGGCGCGGGAGGCAGCTGTGTTGTTGAAATTAACCTCTCTGTTCAGGGCCGTCGCCAGCGGGGGGGCAGTGGTGCCCGGCCCCCTATTTGAAATCGGTGCCCCCCATTTCACGTTTGGCCCCTCGGTTGCTGCATACATCTAATACTGTATTTTAAAAATGTTCCCCCCCTTCTGGTTTTTGCCCCCCCTGCTGCTAAATCCTGGCGACGGGCCTGCCTCTGTTGA